>ENA-UOOI01000410-UOOI01000410.1-fermentation-metagenome-genome-assembly--contig:-NODE-410-length-55371-cov-7.234543_pt1 | contig 55371 bp, 54 predicted proteins | sample MGYA00245779_ERZ724027 | MGnify/ENA primary metagenome ERZ724027 (study PRJEB28704, sample SAMN03018318) | fermentation metagenome | biome: anthropogenic terrestrial biome; feature: soil; material...
ACTGGAGTTCAGACGTGTGCTCTTCCGATCTCTCAACCCGTTGATCGAGAAAATGCTTATTAAGAATTGGGAGGATAGTATCAAATGCGTAGACTGGTTACCTTAGTTTTTGTCGCAGCTCTTGTGGTGGTAATGGCAGCCTCCTTCAGCGTCTCTGCTGCCGGAGGAAGAGTAATTGTAATGAACCAACAAGAGCCCAATATGATTAATCCCTATCTCGATTCTATGCAGGCCACTTTCGACGTTTCCCAATTAACTTGGGGTGGGATGCTTGAGCTGGATGAAAAATGGGAATTGATCCCGTCATTGGCTCTTGAAGTTCCTTCTCTGCAAAATGGTGGTATTTCCAAAGACGGTCTGACTTACACCTGGAAATTGCGCAAAGATGTCAAATGGTCGGACGGAGCCCCGTTTACATCCGAAGACATCAAGTTCACCTGGGAATATATTATGAATGATAACCTTAATGTCGTTTCTCGCACTGGCTTCGAAGAAATCACAGCGATCGAAACCCCAGACAAATACACTGTCGTTATGAAACTGAAACAGATTCATGTACCGATGCTCTATGTGTGGACCGGCCCGACAATCGTGCCGAAGCACATTCTTTCAAAATCGAAGAACCTTAATGAGGATTCTTTTAACATGAATCCGGTAGGCCTTGGCCCCTATGTCCTGGACAAATGGGAACATGGTTCATACCTGATTTTCAAGAAGAACCCCAACTACTGGCGTAAAGGTTATCCGAAACTCGACCAGATCGTCTACAAACCTATTCCGGACGAGAACACCGCCTTTACTCAGCTAGCTACCAAGGAAATCGATGTTTATCAAACTTTCCCGACCAACCAGTATAAGCAAGTCAAAGCATTGACGCACGTCAATGTTACTGAGACTGCCAGCACTTATTGGGAGCACATTAATATCAACTGCAAGAGCCCGCTCCTGACCGATGTTCGTGTCCGTCAGGCTCTGCGCTATGCCACTGACCTCAAGAAACTGCAAGAAACTGTTTACGAAGGCTTGTGGCCGGTTGCTGTCAGCGATCAAGGTTCACCATTCTGGAAGAATGCTAAATTGAAGCCGTATCAGTTTGATCTCAAGAAAGCCGGACAGCTGCTTGATCAAGCTGGATGGAAGCTCGGTAATGACGGTATGCGCTATAAGAATGGTAAGAAACTGACCTTGGTCATTTCCACTACTGCCGGTCGTATTCCGCGCGAAATGACAGAGCAGATTCTCCAACAGGATTGGAAGAAGATCGGTGTCGATTTGGTAATCAAAAACTACGATGCCGGCAAATTTTTCGCCACCTACGATGAGGGCGGCATTCTGGACACCGGTGACTACGATCTGGCTGTCTTCGCTTGGGGTTCCAGCCCTGATCCGGATAACTACACACTGTGGCATTCGGCACAGTTCCCGCCAGCTGGCCAGAACAACGTATTCTGGAGCAACAAGAGAGTCGACGAGTTGATCATCACTTCCCGCAAAGAACTTGATGTTAATAAACGTAAAGCGATGATTGATGAGATCCAGCAAATCATGTGGGAAGAAGTCCCCATGATCCCGACATTCTACTGGGTCAATCTCGATGCGTTCAACAAGAATATTAAAAACATCAAGCCAAACGGCACCAGCTCGGGCAACCTCTGGAATGCCTACGAGTGGGAACTGAAGTAAATCTTTAGAAGATCATATTCACAGGCATGGAGCCCCGATGGGGTTCCATGCCACTTTCTAACTAGAGAATTTATTTACTTGAGAGGTGTTGTAATGGCATGGGCCGATATATTTTTCGTCGAATTTTGCAGGCCATTCCCCTCCTGATTATTATTACCATTGTAGTGTTTGCACTGATGCAGCTGGCCCCAGGCGGTCCATTAGCCCTGTATAAACAAAACCCCAAAGTGACCGGGGAAGATTTGGCTCGCATTTCCAGGAACCTGGGACTTGATAAGCCGGTTCCAATTCAATATTTTAACTGGCTGAAACGTTTGGTAACCGGCGATTGGGGTACATCATTTTCCAGCAGCCGCCCGGTGCTTGAGTTAATTAAAGAGCGAATGGCAGCAACATTTACGCTGATGTTTTCCTCATTTGTGATTTCACTTTTGATTGGATTGCCAATCGGTATCCTGTCTGCTTTGAAAAGGTATTCTATTGTCGATTACATTGTCACATTTTTCTCTTTCTTTGGATTATCAATGCCAGTATTCTGGTTCGCACTTATGCTTCAGCTGCTTTTTGGGCTGAAATTAGGGTGGTTACCTACGGCAGGCATGAAAGACCCGTTTATCGATTTTGAGTTATGGGATCGGGTCAGGCATTTGATACTGCCAGCGGCTGTTCTTTCATTAACCAGCCTGGCCTCCTGGAGCCGCTTTATGAGATCCAGCCTTCTGGAGGTTATTGGTCAGGATTATATTAGAACGGCGCGCGCCAAAGGCCTTTCTGAAGGCAAAGTCATCAGAAAGCATGCCCTAAAAAACGCTCTTATTCCGGTGGTTACCATCATTGCGATTGCTATTCCTGGATTATTCAGCGGAGCGGTTATTACCGAGACAGTATTTGCCTGGCCGGGGATGGGTCGACTCTATTTCGATTCTCTGGGCCGGTTGGACTATCCGGTATTAATGGGTGTGTTAACGGTTACCGCTTTCTTGGTAGTAATATTTAACTTGGTCGCGGATATCATATATGGTATTTTGGATCCGCGTATCAGTTATGATTGAGCGGGGAGTGATATAAATGTCGGAAGTAAACGCCGTTATTAACCAGGAGACTCCCCGTACCGATTTGCAGGAAGAATTGGCAAATGCCTCCGTCAGTTTGTGGAAAGATGTGGTGCGCAGGTTTTTTCATCATAAACTGGCTGTGATCGGTCTGGTGGTCTTAATCATTATTGCTTTATCAGCGATCTTTGCGCCTTTGGTGGCACCTCATGACCCGGCTTTTATTGATGAGTATAATCGTTTTGCGATCCCGAATGCCGAACATATCATGGGTACAGATGAGCTAGGCAGGGATGTTTTCAGCCGCCTGATTTACGGAGGGCGCATTTCGCTGTCCGTGGCTGCTCTGGCTACGTTGGTAACAGTGTTTGTCGGAACATTCCTTGGTTCGCTTGCCGGATATTACGGGGGCTGGGTCGATAATATAATTATGCGACTGGCCGATGTGTTTTTTACCTTACCGTTGCTGTTCTTTGTATTGATTCTGGCCATTTTGATGGGACCGGGCATGCGTACGATTATTTTATCAATTGGCTTACTTTCGTGGATGACTCCTGCCCGGCTGATTCGCGGCAGCTTGCTTTCCCTGCGCAAAATGGAATTTATCGAGGCTGCTTTGGCTATCGGTGTCAAACCATCGCGGATCATTATGAAACATATGATTCCTAATTCATTGGCACCGCTAATTGTTCAGGGAACACTGGATGTTGCCAACGTTATTTTAATCGAGTCGTCGCTTAGTTTTCTGGGTTATGGCATTCAGCCACCCGCATCCAGCTGGGGAACAATGCTCTCCGGTGCGCAGAACTACATGCTCAATGCCTGGTGGTTGGCATTCTGGCCTGGAATGATGATTCTTATTACCGTACTGGCGGTTAACTTCATTGGAGACGGCCTGCGGGACGCACTCGATCCAAAATTAAAACAGTAGTCTACAAAGGCCTGCAAAGGCGCTGAATTGAGCATAACAGTCATCAACTGGAGACTGCTTCATAAGAAGTAGTCTCCTTTTTTCATATTGCCGCCTCTATTTTCAGCTCATCTGGGCAAGTTAATGCTGAGGGGTGTTGATTATGGCAAGCGGCAAAGGAGATAAAAGTAAAGGAAACCCTGGCAATGAGAAAAAAGCTAAACCTGCGAAGAAGAAAAAACCGCTGACTCCGCAAGAGAAGGCAAAGCTGAAGGTGGCGCGCGAGTTGGGATTTTATGAGCAGGTACGCGAAGGAGGCTGGGGCTCATTAAGTGCCAAAGAATGTGGGCAGGTCGGCGGAATACTTTCGAAAAAAATACGGGAGAAGGAAAGTCGCAGAAGAGCCTAAGCCGTGGTAATTAATGCCATTGTTGATGAATGTCTCTTGGCAGCGCTCGACCTCTGTGATATAATAAACGGGTACGTGGGCCCGTGGCTCAGCTGGGAGAGCGCTGCGTTCGCATCGCAGAGGTCGAGGGTTCGAATCCCTTCGGGTCCACCAAATCCATTGATTATTTTATTTTCGGAGGGATTAATTTGATTCTTAGCAAACATATCAAACCTGTTGTTGTCCGCGATTTGCAGAGCACTGCCAAGACCGGCGGATGTGGGCGCTGCCAGAATTCCTGTCAATCCGCCTGCAAAACATCCTGCACAGTCGGAAATCAGGTTTGCCAGAAATAAGAGGGTAGTTTGTTGTAAATGGCCTTGGGAAACCTAAGGCCTTATTTTTTATGCACGGAGGGATTCTGGCATGCGCAGTCTGTTCCATTGGTTCCATGCGTTAAGCCGCCATTGGCTATACGATGTGCTACACGGCTCGTTATTTGAAATTGATCATGATACAATCAAAGTGCTGGATTGGATTGCGGATCAGGAATCCGGGAATCCGGAAAGCGCCGCCAGCCCTGCTTGCCCGGATCAAATCCCGGGGGTGGATCGCACAGCCCTGCAGGCCATTTGGAATGACTTGCGCGTGTTAGGGCTTTTTTCGGTTCAGGAAGCGGAATTGCCGAGGATAAAACAAAACAAGCCGGCAAACTTGAAAGCCTTGTGTCTGCATATTGCCCATGACTGTAATTTGCGCTGTCGCTATTGTTTTGGAGAGACCGGCGCATTTGGCGGCGATCGCTCACTGATGTCTCCTGAAATCGCTTTCGCGGCCATCGATTTTCTCCTGCAAGAAAGCGGCCCCTATGATCATCTGGAGCTGGACTTCTTTGGCGGCGAGCCGCTGCTGAATTTCGAGACAGTCAAAAAGACAGTTGCTTATGGTCGTCAGGCAGCGCAAGCTGCACAGAAAAACATTCACTTTACGCTGACCACGAATTCATATAATCTTGATGATGAAAAACTGGCGTATCTGAATGCGCAAGGGTTATTGCTGGTACTGAGTGCCGACGGGCGTCCCGCAGTGCATGATTACATGCGGCCAGGCGCTGGAGGGCAAGCTACTTCCGAGCGCATCCTGAAGAATATTGGTAATGCGGTGCGTTCCCGCAATGATTCCGACTATTATGTGCGGGGGACTTTTACGCGCCATAACCTCGACTTTGCCACTGACGTCAAGTTTTTATATGATCAAGGATTTCGCAGCATTTCGGTAGAGCCGGTCATTGCTGGTCCGGAGGCACCCTATGGTATTCGGGAGCAGGATTTGCCCGGTATCTATGCGGAATATGATAAGCTGGCTGATTTTTGTCTGGAGTGTGCGGCAGCAGGTGATCCGTTGCGTTACTTCCATTTTGCCATTGACTTGGAGCACGGCCCCTGTATTCTCAAATTGATTTCCGGATGCGGTGCGGGTTACGACTATCTGGCGGTCACGCCGACTGGCGACTTGTATCCCTGCCATCAGTTTGTAGGCCGCGAGGGGTTCCGGATGGGTCATGTCACCACCGGGATCGAACGGACGGATTTGCGGCAGGCTTTTGGGGGCGCGGATCTGTTTGCCAAAGAGGGCTGCACGCAATGCTGGGCACGCTTTTTGTGCAGCGGAGGCTGCCACGCCAATGCCCACTTGATTAATGGCGATATCCTACAGCCGGACCGCATGGGATGCGCCTTGCTCAAGAAAAGAATGGAGTGCGCCTTAGGTCTGCAGGGAGCGATTAAAGAATTAAAGCAGGTTAGCGCAAGCTAAGCGGAGTGAAGGCGCGTGGCGCTTGCGCATAACGCTTGGCGCATAACGCTTGGCGCATGACGCGAAAGGGGAGTTCCCGATGTCCCGTATCGAGACCGACAAACCCCTTATTTTGGTAGCGGACGACGAAGAGCAAGCTCGCCAATTCTTTGGTGAATGGTTGGCGGAAGCGGGCTATGCAGTTGCGCTGGCTTCCGATGGTGATGAAGCCCTGGCAGCGATGAACGAGCGCTTACCGGCGGTAGTGATTCTGGACCTGAAGATGCCCCCGGGTACCTGGGGTGGCATGGAAACACTGAAGATCCTCCGGCAAAAATATGCCGATATACCGGTCGTGATCGTCTCCAATAAAGCCGAGATCAGAAGAGCCATTGATTGTGTACGTCTGGGGGCCTTTGATTTTGTTGACAAGGCCGAGGCTGGCAATGAACTGCCGATCGTCGTCGGAAATGCGCTGCGACTGCGCAATCTGGAAGTACGTACCGCCAGTCTGGAAGCTCAGAATCAGCTTTATCGTCAGGAAGAAGAACGCCGTTACGGGCTGGGTCAGATTATTGGTGGTAGCGACGCCATGCAGCGGATCTATCGCATTATCGAGCGCGTGGCACCGACCGATGCGGCGGTGCTGATCACGGGAGAAACAGGTACCGGCAAAGAACTGGTGGCCGGGGCTTTGCATTATCTGGGGCTCAAAAAAGACGGCCCTTTCATCAAAGTGAATTGTGCCGCCCTGCCCGAGACGCTGCTCGAGGCAGAGCTATTCGGTCATGAAAAAGGTGCCTTTACCGGTGCGACCGAGCGCCGCATGGGCCGGTTTGAACTGGCGCATAACGGCACGATTTTCCTGGACGAAATCGGTGATATGTCACTCACCACGCAGGCGAAGGTTCTGCGCATTTTGCAGGAAAAGGAATTCGAGCGCGTGGGCGGTAACAGGCCGGTACGGGTGGAGGTTCGGGTGGTCAGTGCCACCAATCGGGATCTGGGGGCGTTGATCGAGCAAGGCCTTTTCCGTGAGGATCTCTACTATCGCCTGAATGATTTTGTCATTGAATTGCCGCCACTGCGTGAGCGGCGTGATGATATCCCCTTACTGGTGCAAGCCTTCTTGGAGGAGTTTGCTGACAAATATACCGGTCGACGCGTGACGCCCGGGGTGACCAAGGCTTTGATGCGCTATGACTGGCCGGGTAATGTGCGTGAATTAAAAAAAGTATTGATGAACGCCGCCATTATGGCTACTTCAGAAACGATCCGGTTTGAAGACCTGCCGCCTGTTGTTCTGAAACCCGGAGATAAATAAATAGTGCACATTTTTGGGAAGCCCAGGCATGATAATTGCTAAGGCTTTCTTTCAATAGGGAGGGATCTCCTTTGGCAGGAATTGTCGCACAGGAATTTATCGATCAGATCCAACGTTCGGATGACCCGCGCCAACTAGTGGAAGCTTTCGTGGCGTTGCTTGCCAAGTGTCGGCGCAATGTTAAGGACGCTCGCAAGGTGATGGGCGAAAAGCGCTTCCTTGAAAAATGGGGCGCTGCGGGAGCAGCCGCTCCCGGTCGGATGCTGGAAGTGATCTTGCAGGCTTACCAGTCTGATCTACGGGATGATGCGCAGGAGCGGGGCGAGGATGCGTCTGAGAATGCGGCGGATGGGGCCGCCGAAGGGACCGCTAATGGGGCTGCGGACGCCGATGCTGCTTATTTAATCAGCCATCTGCCGGTTAGCGAAATGCTGCGCAAGTCCGTGGGCTATATTATGGATCGCCGTCTGGCAGATGCCTGGATCGTCATTAAAGCGCTGCCGGAGTTGTCGGAAGAAGATTACGGCGCCCTGGCAGAGGCCTATTGGCAAATACGCTATCCGAAGGGCATGATTGACACTGTGCAACTTGCCCGCAGCAAAGGGACTGGCGTTTTTAAGCATGGAACACTGCCGGCGTTGGGTGCGCTGGGTTACATACAAACTGGCGAAGTTGATGGCGCTTTGCGCTATCTGCGCGATGCTTTAGCGTTTGAGGCTGGCCTGCTTACCGAAGGCGGAGCCGGAGCGATCAGCCTTTTGGCCAGGAATGGGGCCTTCAAAGAAGTCCAGGGATTGCTGGAACCTTATCAAAACAGGTGGGAAGAGAATGCGATTGTTTTGGCGGAGACCGCCAAGTCGATGGCGCGTATGGACTTGGCCTCTGCCGAGGAGCTGATCAAATCATTCTTGTCAGTGTTGCAGACGATTGCCGGTCAAACTGTAAGGCTGCGGGATCCGCGGGTGCTTCCGGAGGAAACGGCTGGAGTCATTCAGAGAGAGGCCGCTGCAGGATTGGAGCGCTGTCTCGGATTGACGAGGTTGTTTGAAGCCTGGCACCATCCGGAGCGCGAACCTGTGAAGCTGCGCATACTTCTGTTGGGTATTTTGGCGGCTGTTGGTGGCAGTAGCAGTGGCGATGCGGTGGATGCGATTGTCTGGGTTGATAACGGTTTAGTCACCTACGCTTTGCGCTCGATCCTGGAAAGCGAAATCGCAGCTGGGGGCGTCAAAGTAGTCGCTGGCGCGCAACAGGACGCGGAGGGGAATCAATTACTGCGCTTCACCATTCAGGGAGCGCCTGAAGTGGCCCCGGAATCGTGGCCAGCGGAGGTTGGCCGTCGTATTTTGGCGGAACTGAATATCAGGCCCAAGCGCGATTTGGTGGAGCCGGGCGTGGAGTGGCAGTTCGTGTTGCCGGAAAACAGTGGTCACGCTGACGATGGAGCTGATGATAAGGGTGCGGTTGACAAGGCGGTTGCCCTTGTTCTGGAGACTATTGAAAAAGAACGCTATTATGCTGCGGAGATTCTCAGTTTTCTGGTGCATGATCTTAAAAACGGGTTTAGCTTTATCCTGCAGTGGGCTGGCGAGGTGGCTACCGGAAAGCATCCGCTGGTTTTGATTCAGGAACGCATTGATGAGAATATTGTACGGATGAACGGATATATTGATGAATCTTTGAAATACCTGGCGCTGCAGGAAAGTGAAATGGTCGATCTGTTTTCGCTGGAAGAAGTGTTGCATGAAGTGGCGCGGTCATTGGGCGGCGCTTGCGCGGCGCAGGGTGTGCAATTGAAGCTGCAGGTGGAAACGGGGTTACCCAGTTACCGTGGACAGAGAGATCGGATCTTATCGATCCTGTTTAATCTGGCCAAGAACTCACTGGAGGCCATGCGGTCAGCCGGTCATGCCGGGGAGCTGACTTTCTCTGCAGCACAGGATCCGAGCGGTGAATTTGTGATCTCAATTAAAGATTCCGGTCCGGGTATGACGCCCGCAGCCCAGGAACGTCTTTTCCAGCTGGGCGATAAGCCGGAGCGCGGCAGCGGCCGGGGGATCGGGCTCTGGACGGTGAGGCGTTATCTGGAGCGCGAAGGCGGATCACTTAGTATTAATCCGGGACAGGAGGGTGCTGGTGGCGGTGCGGGTACGGCTGCGGTATGCGGCGCAGGAACAGTCTTTCGCATTATGCTGCCAGGCACCACGGTGGGTGTCTTGGCTGATGATCGCCTGGAGCAGGAGTCGGCTCAGGCCTGGAGGGCATCGGGCGAATTGGCCGTGATGCCGGAAGTGCCATGGGATACGGTCTTCTATCTCATGAAAAGGGCCATTCAGAGTGAGTCTGCCAGCCTATTCAATCTGCCGGATCAGCGTAGTAGACTGACAGCCACCGCGTTGCGCTTGATAGATCTGAGCGCGAAAGGTTCGCGGCGCGGCAAAGTATTGCCAAGTCTGGTGCAACATGTGACAGCCCGGTTTTCCTGGTTGGGGAATCAGGCGGAAATTGAAGAAGGCCTACGTAAGGTACTGCGTGCGGTGCTCGATGATAACCTGGAGCGCGAATTGGAGGACTTTCGATCGCTGGCTATCTGGCTGCTGGTCTTTGGTAGAGATTACGCAGTTGGCGGAATTGCTGTCGAAGCTTTGGTCAGGCCGGAAGGTTGGAATGAAGACCGCTTGGTGACTTTGGCGCGGCGGCTGTATGAATATCAGGTGCTGGCGACCGGGGAGGGGTCCGGGGTAGGGGCTGGCCTTGGGGCAGAGGCTGGGGCCGTGGACGGAGCCATGGACGAGGCGGATCTTTACCAACGATTGCGCTTAGCCGCCACAGCTATTTTGACAATGCTAATCGGACAATGAGCGCTGAATTCGGATTTTCGCGACCCGGCGCCCATCCATGCGCTCGACAATGAGGTTCGCGCCGCCGCAGGCAATTTGCTCGCCTTCTCCGGGAATTCTGCCGAACAGGGAGAAGATTAGGCCGCCAACCGTCTCATCACCATTTTCCGGAAGGTGCAGGCCCAGCTGGGCGTTGACCTCTTCGATCGTGAGCCGGGCATCAATAATGGTGGTGTCAGCATTAATGGGCAGAAACTTGGCATCTTCCTGGTCATATTCATCTTCGATTTCGCCGAAGATTTCTTCCATTAAGTCTTCGATGGTTACGATACCGGCAGTACCGCCGAATTCATCCAAAACTACCGCCATGTGAACGCGCTCTTTTTGCAGTTCGCGAAAGAGCTCGTTCACTTTCTTACTTTCGGGGACATAATAGGCGGGACGCAGTAATTCCCGGATGGAGGTATCCGTCTTCTTCTCGAAACAAAGGCGCAGCAGGTCTTTGGCGTAAACAATGCCAACAATATCATCGATCGTTTCCTCATAAACCGGAATACGGGAAAAACCTTCTTTAATAACTGAAGCCAAAATTTCGCTAATGGAACAATGGCGGGGAATTCCGAAAATATCGATGCGGGGACGCATCACCGTATGTACTTCTGTGTCACCGAATTCAAAGACGGAGTGAATCATGGCGCGCTCTTCTTCTTCCAGAATGCCTTGCTGCTCGCCGACATTAACGATGGTGCGCAGCTCTTGTTCAGTAATGTAGGGATCGTGTCCGGCGGTGATTTCCACGCCGACAAGGCGCAGCAGGAGTCCGGAAAGCGCGGTAAAGACTTTGACCACCGGAGCCAGGGCGGTTACCAGGAAGGAAGTTGGGCGGCTGACTCGCATGGCGACCTTCTCCGGGGATTGCGCTGCTAGCGTTTTAGGGGTGATTTCGCCGAAGAGCAGCAAAACCAAGGTGATGACGATTGTAGCCACCCACAGACCGCGCTCCGGGCCAAAGAGGGCAATGAAAAGTGCCGTACCAATGGTCGTAGCAGTAATGTTGACGGCATTATTGGCGACTAGCAGAGTGCTCAACAACTTGGCGGGTCGTTCCACCAGCTTTTCCAAGGTCTTGGCCCGCTTTTCGCCTTCTTCGACTAAAACGCGCAGCCGCAATTTGCTGAGTGAGGTGATGGCGGTCTCAGCGGCGGAGAAAAAGGCGGAAAGGCTCAGAAGGACAATGAGTGCCGTTATGTAGCCAACTAACCTGGACATAGATCCACCTCCGGCCGATTATGTTATAGTATACCCATGGAGATACAGAAGCGTGAGGGGAATGACACAAGGGGACACAAGGGGACGGTTCTTCTGTGTCACCACAGAAGAACCGTCCCCGCGTCATTCCCCTCGTCCTCGTCTTTTTAAGAATCAATTAGATGGTGCGACAGGATGGTGCGACGGATTTGACGAAAAAGATCGAAAACCGTCATCAAAACAACGCTGGGGCTCGGCCCCCGCGACCGCAGGCTGCCAGAGCGCCGCTGCGCTCGGGTCAGATGTTGGAACTGCAGATTGACGGGATGGGGCATGATGGCGAGGGTGTCGGGCGTGTACAGGGTTTCACGCTCTTTATTCCGGGCGCCATTCCTGGCGATCAGGTACTGGCCGTTGTGAAGAAAGTCAAGAAGAACTATGGTTTTGCTGAGGTAGCAAAGATCGTCAGCCCGTCACCGGATCGAATCATGCCAGAATGTAGTGTATTTAGCAGTTGTGGTGGCTGCGCGCTGCAGCATATGGACTATGAGGCGCAGTTGCGCTGGAAAAAGCAGCGGGTGATCGATACCCTGCAGCGTATCGGTGGTTTCAGCGATCCGCTGGTGCACGAAACGATTGGCATGGCGCAGCCATTCCGCTATCGTAATAAGGGACAGTACCCGGTGGCGCTGTCCGGAGAGCAGTTAGTGGCTGGCTTCTTTGCCAAAGGCTCACATGACGTAGTAGCCTGTCAGGACTGTCTGATCCAACATCCGCTCAATAATCGTATTGTCACGGAAGCGAGCCGCCTCGCGATGGAATTTGGCTTGGACGCTTATAATGAGCATGCCGGGCAAGGTTTTCTGCGCCATATCCTCATCAAAACCGGATTCCAGTCGGGGGAAGCGCTTTGTGTGCTGGTCACCAATGGACGCGATTTCCCGGAAGGAGACGGTGGCGGGTATGGAGGAGGGGATGGTGGCGCGAAGACCGCCAATACCAATCGCGAGCGCCGCGGCTGCGGGGCTGAGTTCGGGCGTCGTCTGCAGCAGGCAGTGCCTGAGCTGGTTGGCGTCGTGCAAAATATTAATACGCAAAAGACAAATGTGATCTTGGGGAGAGAATCAATCACCCTGTGGGGACGCGACACACTCATTGATGAATTATGTGGCCTGCAATTTAAGATATCGGCGCGGTCATTTTTCCAGGTCAATCCGCTGCAGACCGCAGTGCTCTACAATAAAGCTTTGGAATATGCCGCCCTGAGCGGTACAGAAACAGTACTCGATCTTTATTGTGGTATTGGCACCATCTCATTATTGCTGGCGGGCCGCAGCCGCCGGGTAATTGGAGTCGAATATGTCGAGGAAGCTGTAGTAGATGCCCGAAGCAATGCTGAAATGAACGGGATCCGCAATGTCGATTTTTACGCCGGTGATGCTGGGGCGGTGCTGGATAACCTCGCCGGAGAAGGTGCTAAATTTGATGTGGCGGTACTGGATCCGCCTCGTGCCGGCTGTGATGCTAAGGTGCTGCGAATTTTGGCAGGGCTAAAGGTGCGACGCATTGTGTACGTTAGCTGCAACCCAGCCAGTCTGGCGCGTGACTTGAAGCTTCTGGCTGAACTGGGATACCGGCTTGAGGAAGCGCAGCCGGTCGATATGTTTCCGCAGACGAGTCATGTGGAAGCCATAATCCTGTTGCAACGCCAATGTGTGTTCCCTATTTGAAATTGAAAAGGGTATAATGGATTTGCAAAGATAACATAGAAAAGGAAAGGGAAAATAGCGAATGGAAATTGTGAAAATTAGTGATAGCGATAAAACAAAGTACATGGAATTGCTACTTATTGCAGATGAACAGGTAAGTATGATAGAAAAATATTTGTATCGTGGTGACATGTTCGCCTTGTGTGATGATGATGTTAAAGCGATTTGCATTGTTACACAAGAGCAAACCGGCGTTTATGAAATTAAGAATATTGTTACCGTTCCTGAATATCAACGGAAAGGATATGGACAACATCTAATCTCATTTATTGCTGATTACTACAAAAAATCTGGTAACGAGTTATATGTTGGAACAGGCGATAACCCTATGATACTTCATTTCTACGAGAAATGCGGATTTGAAAAATCACACATTGTTAAAAACTTTTTTATCGACAATTACGACCACCCTATGTATGAAAATGGACAACAGTTAGTGGATATGATTTATTTGAAAAGACATCTATAAAATGGAGCTTATGCCGCCCAACGGGGATAACACATATCAAAGCGAAGACGGAAATGCTTTATTTTAGATTATTGGGTTTTCCCCGAATACAGAGGGAACGGAACGGTGTGTAAAAGAGTCTTTTCGGTCAGATGCGAATAAGCTAGATAGCGTTTAGCGCTACATCTTAACGGGGTTGTATTACCCGAAAGAATTAGAGTGGAGGCAACAAGTAGATGAATATCGAAAAAATCTGGAACGACTGGAATGATGCCGGATTGTTCTCCGGTGTGTTTTCAGTTAGCAACGAGAAGGGCGTTATCTTTGAAAGGTGTTGTGGCTTTCGTAATCGAAGCGAAGAACTTCTGAACAACGGGGATACTGCCTTTGGAATTGCATCCGGCACAAAAATGTTTACCGGCTTAGCTGCCTGCAAACTGATTGATGCAGGAAAACTGTCGCTTCATGATAATTTGCGGGATTTGCTTCCTTTCGACTTGGGTCAAATTGATAAAAGGGTTGAGGTACACCATCTTCTCACACATACATCCGGCATTGGCGATTACATTGATGAAGAAGCTCCCAACTCTATTGAGCAAATTCAAGCTCTTTACAATCAATATCCAGTCTATTTGTGGGAACGGCTTGAATACTACCTGCCGATGATTACGCCATTGCCACAAAAATTCGAGCCTGGTATGCGATTTGGTTACTCAAACTCAGGCTTCGTGCTGCTGGGCTTGGTAATTGAATCTGTCAGCGGAAAAACATATCAGCAATATGTGACGGAAGAAATAATTTCTTCTCTTAACCTGCAACATACCGGCTTCTATCGCACGGATGCTCTTCCCGCCAATACAGCTTATGGATATATGGACGATGATTCAGGCCAATGGCGAACAAACATATTCTGCCTGCCGGTTTTGGGAGGCGCCGATGGGGGCCTATTTACTTGTGCCGCAGATTTGGACAAACTTTGGCGCGCAGTGTTTGCTGGTCATGTATTGTCGGAAAACATGCTGCAAGCTTTCCTAAAACCACAAGTAATGAGAAATGAACGCGGGAGTTACGGATTGGGGATATATCGTTACGATAACGGTGGAAGTACAGCCTACTATGCAGTCGGTGGCGATTCTGGCGTAGACTTTTTTACCGTGTATTTTCCCGAACAAAAGGTTACAGCGTCAGCTATGGGTAACTCAGAAATCAACACTTATCCCCTTTTGAATGCAATGATTTTCGATATTTAAAAGAGTTATTTATAGTTTACTTCATGATAAAGTAATTGCAGACATAAACCGCTTAGCTTATCCCGCATCTGAAGAAATTAAAAATTCTTTTTTAATGCAAAATAAAAAGCAGGGCGCCCTAAACGATGCTGATATGTTCCCTTGAACGGAGCCGGGATCGCCTGAGAACGGCAGACGTCGCATGGAAAATATCCTGCGCTGGTTCGACAACATGACTGGAAGGTGGTGTTAATAATGAATGACAAATTTCTTTATTTGCTTGCTCAATTTGATAAAGAAACCCAAGAAATACTTGCTGGACATTACGACATTCTCCAGCAAAATGGCTTTATAGGAAATCAAACAAAGGATATACCTTACCATTTTACATTAGGTAAAAAAGAGGTTGATTGCGAAAAACAACTGATAGACTACCTTGATAAAATATGCGCAAACACAGCTTATATTGACATCCATCTTAGTCATATCGGGTTGTTCGGTTTAGGCATAATATTTATTGCGCCAAACATGAATTTTGAGTTGCTGACATTTAGACAGAAATTCTTTTCCGATTGCGGAAATGGAGCCTACAATTGGACTGCACACGCTACTCTGTTGATAGATGAGCCAGAAGGAATTTTGAAAGCGCTTCCGATTGTAACAAAAAACTTTAAACCTTTTAAAGCACGCATCGAGAGCATCGGCTTATATGAATTTTTTCCAATGAGGTTTATTAAAGAGTATTCGCTCAACAACACAGTATCATCAAATATTCATATGTCCGCAATTTGACCATATGGGGGTACGGCAATTTGCTAATCCGTTTTGCAGCCGAAAAAGACCTTCCCGCATGGTATGCATTAGCTACCGAGGTTTCGCCAATATTCCGGCATCCTGCGGATATGGGAACAGATCCGGAGTTTATTGCTTATGCCAAAAGCAAGGTGAGTAAGTATGAAGCCTTGACCGCAGTTGATTACATGAGCGGAGATAATCTGGGCTTTATTGGGTTTTCACGAACATATAACCGTATCACATGGTTTGGAGTATCAGGGAAAGGCCGTGGCAAAGGTGTTGGCAGCCGCTTGCTGAAGACAGCACTGCGCCAGCTTGATCATACTAAACCTATAACGGTAGAGACTTATCCTGAAGGGTACGAACCCGGCATACCAGCTAAGAACCTATACCGCAAATATGGCTTTGTGGAAACTGAAAGCAACCTTATTGGACCACATGATCTGCCAATATGCCGCATGACAGTGGACTTATCGAGTGAAAAACGTGGCGGTAGTTTTCATTACAGATACCCTGAGTTTATCAATGCTTCGCATAAAGAAAAATGTCCGGTTTGCAGCGGTGTGCCTGCACCGGATGGGCAAAGTGACATAGAAATAAATGACAAAGTGTGGATTTGCGGAGAATACCCCGGACAAGCACGGTTGTTCGGGAAGATGTATGTGATGCCGCGAAAGCACTGCTTTCACTTTGAGGATATGTCACCTGAAGATATGGTCAGTTTCATGAGTGAGGTTCAGCGTGCAGGCGCGGCACTTCGTAAAGTGACAGGCGCGCAAAAAATCAATTATGAAATGCACTCAAACTCAGGAGCACATTTGCATATTCATTTATTTCCGCGCTATCTTGATGATGATTTTCCGTCTGCGCCAATTGATTATAGAGCGAGCGAGCCCGCACCGTATGAGAGTTATGATGAATATCTTTGGTTTATTCAGCAGATGAGGAGGGAATTAGTGTCTTTGAGCAAGTAAGGGGGGTTATATATTTAAGTCATAAAGGAGGTGCTTTACGCGAATTGGTGTAATGGCTAACATTCTATATGGGAGGCGATTTGGTATGCGCATTATCGCACTTCAACTGAATAATGACATCCGTGGTCTTGATGAGAGAGAAGCATATATAGAAAGTTTAATAGCCAAAATAGATAATCCTGGTATCATTGTGTTACCAGAACTTTCGCAGCCGAGTTATATTGGGAATATAGAAATTTGGCAGTACGCAGATATAGGCGGAAAGCGCACTTCAGATTGGGCGATCAGGATGGCGCGGAAGTATGGCACTGCAATTTGCGCGGGGTATCTTGAGGCCAAAGATGATAATCTATTTAATGCCTATTTGATTGCTGATGGGAACCGGGTTTTCGGGAAAGTGTATAAATCAGAAGGCGAATCCTTCATCTGTAAGCGTGGAGATTTTCCAAACATTATTGAAGCACCATTCGGAAATGTCGCAGTGGGAATATGCTATGATTCGCGAAGAAAGCATATCTACGACAGTATCAGTGATAAATTGATATCTCTGATTCTATTCCCTCACGGCTCACCAACTGACCCGAAAAAGCAAAATGAGGAACAGGCAACAACAAACCTCATTTGCGGCTCCTATTCAACAGCATTTTCAGTACCTGTGGTTTATTGCAACAGTGTTGGTGCCATGGGAAATATGATGGGAAAAACCGGCGCGATGATGCAGAAAGCCGGGTTTGCTCTTTGTGGCAATACAAAGATCTATGGTACTTCAAATCACCTTGAAATGCCTATTCCCGAGGCTGTTGGCGCTGATGTCGATCTTGTTCCTAATCAAAGAGTTGGGGATATTCACTTTTATGGGCAGGATATTGTAAAAGGAAATGCCCTGTTTCGCCAGCTTATCCTAAAGCCTGATATTAAAGCGGGTATGCGTTATTACGAGAAAAACAAGCACAAGGTTTTTATGTGATTAGAATAAACTAATTAGCTGCTGGCCATTGCGGTAGCATTAAAGCAAAAGGGAGCAAGCGGGCCGAGAAAATGCATTTCTCGGACCGCTTTGTGGTGTAAGAAAATTGGCGCAAAGAGCATAGGATGAGTGGACGACTTATTTTTGCCAAAATCCATTAAAAGGAGAGAACGGCTATGAAAAATAAGTGTGCCCGCACAACCCTCGAGATCTTTGTCCATACATTGATTCTTAGCATTGTGGCCAGCGCTCTGCATTTTGTCTATGCTCTTAGCGGAGGAAATTTGTTTATAGGACTATTCAACCCTGTTAACGAAAGTGTCTGGGAACATCTGAAATTTATGTTTTTTCCGTTTCTAATATGGTGGATAGTCATGTATCTGATCAAAAACAAAAAATGCACAATACCATTAAACACATGGATTGTATCTGCGGCCTTTTCTTTAGTTGCAGCACCAATGACTGTGGCGTTATCATTTTATAGTTATACCGGTGCCTTTGGAATTCATTCTCTGCTGATTGACATTCTCTTAGTGCCATTAAGTTATTTTATTGCCCTGTGCATGGCCTCTCACTTTTTGGAGTATTCCAGGCCAAATAAGTGGGTGACCATGATATCGGTTGCTGGGATTGCGGCTATATTGACCATATTCATCTTGTTTACACTAAATCCACCGCATCTGCCAGTCTTCTATGACGTAGTCACTCAAACATAGGGAATCTGAACTCAGGGGACTAATAAAGAGCTGGCTCAGAGTGGAATGAGCCAGCTCTTTTGCTATACTTAAACCTTTGCGCATTCGTTTATATATGCAAGTCTGGATTATGTCTCTGTTTTTATGATACAATGGCTTTTATCGGCGAAAGTTGTATTGGAGGAGCATATATGAAACAACCCGCATCCACAAACGCTTTTAGCAAAATACGGAACACATTTATAGGGGATCGTAAGTTTTATACCACAGTATTTTTGCTAGTACTGCCAATAATTGTGCAGAATGCCATTACAAACTTTGTTAACCTCCTGGATAACATCATGATCGGACAGGTAGGAACGCCTCAGATGTCAGGCGTTGCCATCGCCAACCAGCTTATCTTTGTATTTAACCTGACTATTTTTGGCGGTCTTTCGGGTGCGGGAATATTCGGCGCGCAGTTCTTTGGTGCAGGAGATCACGAAGGCTTGCGTCATACAGTGCGGTTCAAGCTCTGGACTGCTGCTGTCATTTTAGCGATCACAATTACTGTATTTCTGACCTGTGGAGACCAATTGATTTCCCCGTTTCTGACCGGAGCAGGGGATGTGTCTGAGAGAGCGGCTATGCTCGATTATGGTAGAAGTTACCTCCTCATAATGCTATGGGGACTATTACCATTCGCCCTGTCACAGGTATACGGTGGAACACTCCGTGAAACGGGAGAGACCTTGCTTCCGATGAAGGCTAGCTTAGCTGGTGTAATTACAAATCTCTGCCTTAACTACATATTGATCTACGGAAAGCTTGGTTTCCCTGCATTAGGCGTTGAGGGTGCAGCCACTGCAACAGTCATTTCACGCTTTGTGGAGCTAGCCATTATTGTTTTGTACGCCCATAGACATGCATACAAATTTCAGTTTATTGAAGGGCTTTATCGATCGGCAAGAATTCCGAAAAGTCTTGTTTTTAACATAACCAAAAAGGGAACGCCGCTCCTGGTAAATGAGTTATTATGGTCATTGGGCATGACCACTTTGATACAAATATTCTCAACCCGTGGTTTAAATGTGGTTGCAGGCCTCAACATAACTAGCACTATAACGAATTTGCTCAATGCAGTTGTATTCTCCATGGGTTCCGCCGTTGCTGTTATGGTTGGTCAGGCTCTTGGGGCCAACGATATTGTGCGCGCAAAACAAACCGCATGGCGACTTATCTTTTTCAATGTCTGCTTATGTGTCGTAGTTGGTGGTGCGCTTGCTGTCTTGTCGCCCGTCATTCCGTACATATACAATACTACCGATGACGTGCGTAGGCTGGCTGCCAGTTTCATGCTGGCGAGAGCCATGTATATGGGTGTTAATGCGGTGGCGCACTGCACATACTTCACCATACGATCGGGTGGCAAAACGTTCGTGACATTCCTTTTTGATAGTGTTTACACATGGGTTATCCTTGTTCCATTTGCCTATGTACTCACCTATTTTACAACTCTGAATATTTCAGTGCTTTATCCGGTCTGCTATTCGGCTGACATTATTAAGTGCATAATCGGGATAATCATTGTTAAATCAGGGTATTGGGCGCAGAATATGGTCTCGGATACCGCTTCTGAGGGCATTAAAGCATAACCATAGTATTTTCATGGTGGAAAGATTTTCATACTTGAAAGATGGAGATATGTACAAATGTCAACACTGATCATTCTAAGGGGCAATTCCGGCAGCGGTAGATATTATCTTAAAGGACATTTCTATGTGAAAAATGAATTATGCCATAGCTATGGGCAAGCGTGATCATAACCCTTTGGAGGAAGGCATATGGGGACATTTTCCATAGATGTAGAAAGCTTTGAATGGAGTAGAGGTAGCAAAGATGACCCAGCAGATTTATGCCTGCATGGGAAGGCGGCTGCCTTTATAGGTAAAGTGAAACTGGAATACAATGCTACAGTAAGTGCCACCGCACTTTATTTGCTAAAGACACTTACTGAAGATCATATTGTAAATACAGATAATCAAATGCTTCCTTGCTGTGGATTCTTTTATAGTCCAAACGAGGGATTGGATAATGTTGTTATCATCGGTTGTCCCAATGGCGTAGATTGGTCAGTTATTCACGAAGGGGACAAGGTTATTCTTGAACTGGAAGATTGCACAAAAGAGAGTGTTCCCATTGAGGATTATAGAAAAGCTGTTTATTACTTTGCCGATAAGGTGGAAGCATTTTATAAATCCTGTTCGCCAAAAGTATTGCCAAAGAACGATTTTGACCGTGATGGCTATCTTGCTTTTTGGAATGAGTGGCATAGAAGAAGACAAGAAATTCCAGTTCGCTATTCGTAAGAAAAGTATGGAGGGTTGAATAGACGGATTGGATAACATTCATAGGGTCCTGCTGGGGTATCAAATCGATCCGTTTTCTGTGATGGGCATCATAAATCGCGGGACAACGAACGCCAATCGCACCATTTTAGCCAAAGAACTCGCAAACGCATTTGACATAAAAGTCCCAGCGCCAACGCAGTTTGAGGGTATACCCGTGCTTAACAATAAAGCGTTTGATGACGGCTTTGTGTTTGGCAATCAAAGGAAATGGACTGGCTTATATTACAATGGGCTTGTATTGGATTAGGCCCCGTTTTTACATGCCTCTTGATGGCAATTCGCGTGCATACGTTGCTGCGCATTTCGGAATATCTGCACCAGGCGGAAACTGCAGTGGTGATGAATACATTACATTTTTGAAAAGTGGCGGAAACGGAAAAGAAAGCTCTTGACTTTGACGTCGTGTCGTCCATTACCATTATTTTGGAAGGGGGGTAAACAGATGGAACTCATGACAATCAGCGAGGTAACAAAAGCCTTTAATGTTACAACCAGAATGCTTCGATATTATGATGAAATCGGGCTATTGCCCAGCGCTCGCAAAGAGAATTATTCATATCGAGTGTATGATGAGTCTGCTGTAAGACGTCTGCAATAGATTATCACTCTGAGAAAACTGCGTATCCCGCTGAAAAAGATTGCCCTGATTTTCAATGATATGGATCAGGTAAAAATTGTTAAAGTGTTTCAAGAAAGTGTGAGCGAACTTGACGATGAAATAACGGCACTGCAAACAATACGAGATATTTTGCGTGCATTTGTTGTGCAATTAAACATTGCAGCGCACACTCATGTCAAGTTCGATATGTTCGACGACGCTGAAATCATGAGTGTCATCCAGACCCTCAGCCTTTCTAAAATCAATTTTAAGGAGGAACGTTCAATGGGCGACCTTAATAAAGCAAATGAAACCTTGTCAACTTTGAAGAATGTGCGCATTATTTATCTACCGCCATGTACTGTTGCAGCAAGCCATTATTTTGGCGAAAACCCCGAAGATAATGCCAGTAAATCTTTGTTTGAGTTTATCAGAAGAATTGATCTTCAAAAAACCAAACCTGATTTAAGGTTGTTTGGATTCAACAATCCCAATCCGAAAAGTAACGAAACATATGGATATGAATTTTGGGTAACCATACCAGATGATTTAGAAGTACCAGCGCCGCTTCAAAAGAAATACTTTGCCGGCGGTCTGTATGCTGCACATTGTATCAAAATGGGCGATTTTCATGAATGGCAGCTTTTTGGCAAATGGGTTGAAAACAGTACTGAATATGAATATAACGCTCGTGAGCCGTTCGGAATGGGTGGTTACTTGGAAGAAAACCTCAATGCATATTCATACTTTGTGGGAGAAGAAAAAGCTGCGAAGTTTATTCAGCTTGATTTGCTGATACCGATAAAGGCAAAATAGCTGATCAAATATAAGTACTTAATGTCGCACCTGCTGATTGATATTGGATGCTGAAACTCTTATGCCGCCTATGAAAGAAGCGGAGCAATACAGCGTTGGGCTGAAAGCTGGGGCGGTATTACGGAAAATCCATACCCTGCCCGCTCGCATCGAGAATCTTGGATTATATGAATTTTCTACTATAAAAAGTACCTTGTCTAATTAATGGCAGAGTGATATAACTAAATAATATGGGAATGAAGTTCTCCCTGCGCTGATGTAAAAGCCGAACCGCTTATTAAGCTGATGACTTCTGCGATTGTTTAATTGCGGAAGTGTCAGCTTTTGTGTATTTCTGCATAAAGGAGAATGTGAATGCTTTTCAGTCTTGCCTTGATGGTTCTTTGTGGCCTTCTTCTAAGTGGAACCATGCAAAAATTAAAAATGCCAGGCCTTGTCGGGATGCTTATAACAGGTATAGTATTAGGTCCATATGCTTTGAACCTAATAGCACCGGGATTATTGAATATTTCCGCTGATTTGAGAGAAATAGCATTGATTATCATTCTTACAAGAGCGGGACTCGCACTTGATATAGATGATCTGAAAAGGGTGGGTCGCCCGGCTATTCTCATGTGTTTCATACCGGCAACTTTTGAAATAGCCGCCACGACAATATTTGCCCCGAAGTTTTTTCCCATATCATACCTGGAAGCTGCTATTATGGGAACTGTACTTGGGGCTGTATCTCCGGCGGTTGTTGTCCCCAAAATGCTGAAGTTAATGGAAAGCGGTTACGGTAAATCAAAGCGTATTCCACAGCTAATTTTGGCGGGGGCTTCGGTAGATGATATTTATGTAATTGTTCTTTTTGCTTCATTTATGGGAATGTATAGGGGGGGCAGCTTTGACATTGGAAGCCTTGCCAGAATTCCGATAGCCATTGTATTAGGCTTATTAACAGGCATTTTGCTTGGATTTGGCCTTGTAAAACTGTTTAAGAAAATACACATGCGAGACACTGTGAAGGTCTTAATTTTGCTAAGCACTTCTTTCCTGCTCGTTACTCTTGAAACTACTATCAAAGCATACGTGCCTATGTCTGGACTGCTGGCTGTGATGGCTTTGGGCGGCACAATCCTTAAGCAATATGGCATTTTGGCAAAGCGGCTGTCGGGCAAGTTCTCAAAAATCTGGGTGGCGGCCGAATTGATATTGTTCGTCTTAATTGGCGCAACGGTTGACATTAGCTATGCGGCAAAGGCGGGAATTGCGGCGGTCGCGCTTATATTCATTGCCCTCGCAATTCGTATTTGCGGCGTGTTTGTCTGTCTCATTAGGACCAAACTAAATGTAAAGGAAAGGTTATTCTGCGCTATTGCCTACTTACCCAAAGCGACTGTACAAGCTGCCATTGGCGGACTGCCATTGGCCGCTGGTATTGCGGCAGGCAACACAATTCTGACTGTCGCCGTATTAGCAATTCTGATCACCGCTCCGCTTGGAGCAATCGGTATAGATGCTACCTATAAAAAACTGCTTGCAAAAACCAACGACATAAGCAATGTTTGAAATAAAGCATGCAAAGAATCTGTAAAATAACCGATATATTAGAGATATTAGGAGTATGTTTAAATAGGGAGGGGTAACACCGTGCATCCAGGTTCGATATATTTGATATGAGTAGATTTGCCCAATTTATTTTTGAAGGTCATAATATTTCGATTATGAATGGTCGTTTTGATACCGACCACCCTGACAAGGTTGCCCATAAGGGCGATTATACTGATTCCATTGTCTGAAACCCTTACTAATATCAAATATGTTTGTAATGTCAGCCCCTACTAATATTTTCAAATGACTGACCCGGATGGTAATGTAATTGAGGTAACTGGAGTCTATAAACCTAACTATCAAAAACGGTACAGTATCTTATGAAAGCATTGGAGTTCTTTATGATGCGGATAAAGTTATAGCAGCTATAAACCGATCAGCATATCCCGCAGCAGAAGAAATTAAAAGGTTCTTTTACGGGAGCCAATATAGCGAAGAACATTTATAAGGTGATAAATATGAGGATAAACAAGTTTATTAGTTCAACGGGACTATGTTCAAGAAGACAGGTTGACGAGTTAATTGAACAGGGGAAAGTAAAGATTAACGGTAATATCGCTGTGATCGGAGATAGCGTATATCCTGAGGATAGAGTAGAGGTAAATGGCAAGCTGGTAAAGTTACAAAAGACAGAGGTATATATTGCCTTAAATAAACCACCAGGTATTACTTGTACGACTGATAGGCACGTAAAAGGCAATATAATTGACTTTGTAAATCATCCTGAACGTATCTTCCCGATAGGTAGGTTAGACAAGGAGTCAGAGGGATTAATTTTACTTACCAATGATGGGGATATTGTCAATAAAATATTGAGGAACGAAAACGACAATGAGAAGGACTATATTGTAACTGTGAATAAAGCTATCACTCCTGCCTTTATTAAGGGAATGTCAGGCAGAGTGGAGATCTATAATCCTGTTAAGAATGAATACACTTTGACAAACCGCTGTAAAATCGAAAAAATAGACGCCAGGATATTTAAAATAACTCTTACTCAAGGACTAAATAGGCAAATAAGAAGAATGTGCAGTCACTTTGGTTATCAGGTTGTAGAATTAAAGCGAATTCGCATTATGAATATTGAATTAAAGGATTTGCCTGTAGGAAAGTGGAGAAACCTGACAGAAGAAGAGATAAAGACCTTGTTATCGATTATTTAATATAAAGATAAAGCCGAAATAAAGGAGTAAAGCCCTGCAACCTGAAGATATGGTGGGCAAAATGATCTTAGGTTGACAGGTTTGAGGGAGAAAGAGAGCCCTGAGGCAGTTGGAGGGTCTGACAATGAATGTTGGCTATGCCTGCCTGACCGTTGGTGTTTCAGGAACAAAGCAACGCACCTGCATCATGAAAAATGCTACTCCGGATGTGTTGTCAACCCTTATTCGTGCCAACCTGGAAGCCTTGGATCACATCCTGGACTACAATATCACAAACGGTATCAAACTCTTTCGTGTCAGCTCCAACATCATCCCTTTCGGTTCACATCCTGTAAATGCGCTCAAGTGGTGGGAGGATTTTCATGCTCAGCTTGAAGGATTGGGGCATAAAGCCCTCTCTAACGGTCTGCGCCTTTCCATGCACCCCGGGCAATATACCGTATTAAATTCGCCGGATGCAGGGGTGGTCCGGCAGGCAGTAGCAGATTTACGTTATCATACGCAATTTTTGGACGCCATGGGTCTTGGAAAGGAACACAAGATTGTGCTCCATATTGGCGGTACTTACGGGGACAAAAAGGCGGCCATGAAGCGCTTTACCGAGCAGTATCACCAGTTGAACGAAGACATCCGGCAGCGGCTGGTGATCGAAAATGATGACCGACATTATTCGATCTCTGAGGTGCTCGCCATCGGTCTGGCCGAAGGCATACCAGTGGTGTTTGATAATCTTCATAACCGAGTGAATCCCGACAAGGGTGGCCACCGTAACTACACGGAGATGGAATGGATCGCGGCCTGCGCGCAAACCTGGCACGCGGAGGACGGACGCCCCAAGATACATTATTCACAGCAGGATCCGAGCAAGCGGCCGGGTTCGCATTCCGCCACGTTGGACGCGGGTGCTTTTGCAGCTTTTTGTCAGGATCTAGGCGACTGCCGAGTTGACATCATGGTTGAAGTGAAGGATAAAAACCTGTCCGCAGTTAAATGCGCCAATGCAATTGCTACCCCTGACATTCGACGACTGGAAAGGGAATGGAGTCGCTATAAATATCTGGTGCTGGAGCATTCACAAAGGATCTATCTGGCAATCAGGCAACTATTGAAAGATAAGGGCGTTTATCCGGTGATCGAGTTTTATCGCTTGATTGATAAGGCTTTGATGACTCCGACCAACCCCGCCAATGCCGTCAACGCCGCTCAGCATGTCTGGGGCTATTTCAAAGATACCACTGATGAGCAGACCAGGCGCAGATTCGAAAAAAGCCTTGATCAGGTTAGTCGGGGAGAAAGCACCATTAGTTTGAAACGCCTGCTCCAGAAGCTGACTGTGGTGCAACAACAGCCATATTTGCTGGATTCTCTTTATTTTTCGGAACTGCTCTAATGATTGGCGCAAAGAGCATAGGATGAATGGACGACTTATTTTTGCCGAAACGGAGTTATAAGGAGAGAACGGCTATGAAAAGTAAGTGTGCCCTTACAATCCTCAAGACTTTGTCCATACATTGATTCTTAGCATTGTCGCCAGCGCTCTGCATTCTGTCTATGCTCTTAGCGGAGGAAATTTGTTTATAGAACTATTCAACCCTGTTAACGAAAGTGTCTGGGAACATCTGAAATTTATGTTTTTTCCGTTTCTAATATGGTGGATAGTCATGTATCTGATCAAAAACAAAAAATGCACAATACCATTAAACACATGGATTGTATCTGCGGCCTTTTCTTTAGTTGCAGCACCAATGACTGTGGCGTTATCATTTTATAGTTATACCGGTGCCTTTGGAATTCATTCTCTGTTGATGGACATTTTCTTAGTGCCGTTAAGTTATTTTATTGCCCTGTGCATGGCCTCTCATTTTCTGGAGTATTCCAGGTCAAATAAGTGGGTGGCCATGATATCGGTTGCCGGGATTGCGGCAATATTGGCCGTATTTATCGTGTTTACACTAAATCCACCGCATCTGCCAGTCTTCTATGACGCAGTCACTCAAACATATGGAATCTGAACTCGAAAAACGCTACTCCGCCAGTTTGCCCTAAAACCGATATTAAAGCGGGTATGTCCTGCTGTTGAACTACTTACTCAGATTATTGTATCGATAAAATAGCCTTAGGCCGAAAATCTAATGGAACAAGGCACCCTGCGTTCAAATTCGCGTAGAGTGCCTTGTTCGTTTTTTTATATGAGCCATATAATACATAATAGAATATATCGAAATTCATAGATTTGAGGTGTCAAGATGGACTATTATTTGGAAAACGCAAAGGTGTTCAAGGCGTAAGCCGATCCTAACGAGCAAGCATTCCGGGGTGCTACAATGGACTTTTTGCTTCGCAGACCGTTACACTTTCTCCGACTGCGTTTTGTTACACTTTTAGATTACACCAAACAGGAGTTTTGGTGTACAGAAAGAAAAGAAGAAGCGAAGCAATACAGAAAACTGACTCATAAGTATGTCTTAATCAAGGAGAAGTAAGAAAATGATCTCAATTCTATTAAACGGTCCTTCGTCTGCGGGGAAATCCTCTATTGCGAAAATGCTCAGAGAGATATTTTATAATGATTCTGGTTTGGAATACAAAATCATAGCTTTGGATGATTATTTAGAAATGTCCGCCGAGGAATCAATCTGGGAGGATGATGTTTTTAAGACGACTTCCTTGATGTGCAAGGATATAATGCAGTCATTAGATGACGGACATGGTGTGATTCTCGATCATGTGATGACAAGTGAAAGAATTTATCAATCTGTCATGTCTGCATTGCCGGAAAACAGTGTGATGAAGGTGCTTGTGACATGTAGCCTTGAGATACTAAGAAAACGAGAAGAAGATAGGGGTAGCCGCTGCGCTGGATCAGCAGAGGCTTCATTGCTATATCTGTTTCCGAAGGATGGGTATGATATTTCAGTTGATACCGGCGAATTATCAACTGAAGGTGCGGTAGATGCAATTGTTAGCTGGATGAAACAGGCCAAACAGACAAACTTCAGTTTGTCGACATGTTCCCTATAACGGGCAACCGATTTACACCGCTAGATGACCCAGCAGATTCATGCCTGCATGGGAAGGCGGTTGCCTTTAGGGGACAAGGTTATTCTTGAACTGGAAGATGGCACAAAAGAGAGTGTTCCCATTGAGGATTATAGAAAAGAAACGCAAAGGTGTTCAAGGCGTTGGGTGACCCCAAGAGGACGATGATTGTTGATATGCTCTCCTGCGAAGAGTTATGCGCCTGCGACATTCTTGAGAAGTTTGAAATGTCCCAATCTGCTCTGTCGCATCATATGAAGATTCTGCGTAAATGTGGATTGGTCAAAGGTCGCGAGGAGGGGAAATGGACGTACTACTCATTAGATGATGATACTATTGTTAAAACAAAACAGTTTTCGCATGCCATTACATCCGATAAGGAGAATTGCATTTGCAGAGGGAGCAAAAATTGCTGCAAGGAGTGCGAAGAAAATGAATAAATGCTGCTGTTCTTCCGATAATTGCTGCGGGCATCCTGATTGGGAAGTATCTGCCCGGCATTCCGGCGGTTTTGGAAAAGCTCCAATATGCAGGACAGAACCTCCCCATCGCCGTACTCATTTGGATTATGATTTTCCCCATGATGATGAAAATTGATTTCCAATCCATCAAGAATGTGAGAAAAAACCCTTTGGGTATCCTCATATCAACCGGCAGCAGTTGGCTGATCAAACCATTCTTGATGTTTGGGCTGGCAACCCTGTTTTTCAAAGTCATCTTCCAATCCTTCATTCCAGCCGGTCTGGCACAGGACTTCGTAACAGGCGCAGTATTGTTGGGCGTAGCACCCTGCACTGCGATGGTGTTCGTATGGAGCCATCTGACTAAAGGCGACCCGGCGCATACGCTTGTGCAGGTTTCGGTAAATGACCTGCTGATTCTAGTACTGTTTGTGCCGCTGGTACAACTCTTGTTGGGGGTAAATGGCGTTACGATTCCTTGGGATACACTCTTCTTTTCTATCGTATTATTCGTTGTCGTTCCGCTGGCTGGCGGCGCACTCACACGCTTTTTGATGATAAAGAAAAAAGGCATAGAGTATTTCAATGAAAAGTTCCTTCCTAAGTTTAACGGCATCACGACCTTAGGGCTTTTGCTCACCCTAATCATCATCTTTTCTTTCCAAGGCGACATCATTTTGGAGCAACCTCTATATGTTTTGCTGATTGCGGTTCCGTTGATTCTGCGCCTGTACGGTGGGAGTACTGACTGAAGTCCCCGTCATGCTTTTGCTGGTGCGCTTTGTCAATAGGACCCGCCACTGGTTCCCTAAGCCGATGGCTGATAGTAAATAATTATACTGAATGAGTTGTTTTCTGGAGAAAGTAGAGAATCAGGACAAATGGGTTCAGCTTTGAGAGCAGGTCGGGTATTGTGGGTGGCGCTGCAAAAAATTCAGCTTTGGTCGGGGGCCAGAAACCGAGTATTCAAACCCTTTCCCAACACTTACTGCTCTAAATGCTTTCCGATTTAGCAATTATTGCAACAATGAACCTGCACTTGACAAAGCCGTTGATTTTTTGCTGGAACATTGGAGGATTCGGAAACCTATCGGCCCTTGCCATTATGGAATTGGCACATTATTTATGCAGGTCGAATATCCATTCCGAAACTACAACCTCTTTGTGTATGTCTATGTTTTATCCTTTTACAAACAGGCAAGGGCGGATAAACGGTTTCTCGAAGCCTTGGAAGCGCTGAAATCGAAAACGGTGGATGGGCAGATTGTAGTTGAGCGCGTAGTTCCGAAGCTGGCTGGGCTATCTTTTTGTAAAAAGGGCAAGACAAGTGCTTTGGCAACCAAACGCTATAATGAGATTGCGCGAAACCTTCAAATATAGAGATAGATTATGGGTCAAGTTCTTTTTGCAGACTATATATGAGTCAGCGGATGATGAATCAATACAAGGTGAGGCAAGGGGATTAAGGAATGAAATACTTGATATTAGATGGCTGCCCCAGAAAGGGGAACACATGGAAAGTCACAGAAGCTGCCATTGAACAGATCAAAGAGCAGTACCCTGATTCAGAGTTTGAAGAGTTGAACATATATGATCAAGACCTTCCGTTTTGTACCGGATGCAGCAACTGTTTTCGCATCGGGCATGAAAAATGTCCGCATTACGGCATCATCGGAAACATTATCGAGAAAATGGAGCGCGCGGACGGAGTGATCGTATGCTCAACTACTTATAACTGGAGAGAAACTTCCGTACTCAAGAATCTGTTTGATCATTTTTGCTTCATGCTACATCGGCCACATTTATTTCGTGGAAAGGCTCTGGTAATAACAACAACAGGTGGAACCGGCGCTGGCAAAAGTGCTAAGAGCATTGCGTCGACTCTTTTGGGAATCGGACTTAACCGCTGCTACAGACTTAGTATTGCCGCAATCAGTTGGAACGCATATGTGCCTGGCGCGAGGGAATTAAGGAAGATATCCAAAAAGACGAGCCGGTTTGCCAAGGATGTTCGATCCCGGAAGTTACATGCCCCATCGCTTCTGTCGCTCATACCCTACAACATTATGAGAGGAATGGGACAGAATTATGCTCCCGGTTCCGAGTATCCGACGGCAGACGGCGTGTTCTGGACTGACGCCGCAAGAAAAGGATATGCGTACTTTCCGGAAGTGCGTTTATCACTTGTGAAAAGAGCATTTGGACAGATGTTTTACACAATAGGGAAGACCCTTGGAGGACAAAAGTCCTTGCTGGTAACATACAAAAAATGACCAGAAGACGCGGGCAGACGCGGGGACGGTTCATCCGTCTCTCTGTGCCAGGCCGAGAAAAGCCAGGACGGATGAATCGTCCCCGTGTCTTCCTTGGCGGTATCATGCCTTTTGATTTCAGGAAAGAGTATAAAGAGAATTATATGCCAAAGAGTAAGCCAGAAATTGTGGATGTTCCGAAGGCCAATTACATTGCCGTGCGTGGTAAAGGTAATCCAAACGAAGAAGGAGGCGCTTATCAAAAAGCGCTAGGCGTCCTATATGCGGTGGCCTATACACTGAAAATGAGTTCCAAGAGTGATTATAAGTTCTGGTGGCAAGGCGGAGCAAACGGTATGAACTATGATCGGAAAGACCTCTTGCATGCTGCAGTACAGGAAGGGCATTTTATGAGGACAGGTCGAAACAAGGGATAATGCTTTGCATTCTGAAAGGGGGAGGGACGAAATGAGAGAATTTGACTCTCCGGTAATCATGGGATTCCCCCTAAGAGGAGAGTGGCAGTCACCCAATACTCCAGGGAAAAGGATTCCAAGTCACGGCACAGACCAATTAGGAGAGCGCTATGCTTTCGATTTCTTGCAGGTCGACTGGACGAGAAAGGGTTGGCCGTTTTATCAGATAACTCCGGCACAGTACCTATTCTTTGGAGTACCCCTAAATAAGTGTTATGGCTGGGGTCAGGAAGTATATGCGCCTTCCAGCGGAGAAATTATCAAAGCCGAAGACGGACACAAAGAAAGGCCTAGAGTTCATTTGGTTTCTGATTTGTTTGTTGCTCTAAAGAATGCTTATACGTTTGACGCTGAAAAAGATGACCTTAGGTCTGTTGCAGGCAACTATGTTATTATGAAATGCTCTGATCATGTTTACGCTGCATTCGCACATTTGCAAATGGGGTCCGTTACAGTATCAGCAGGTCAGGTTGTTAGAAAAGGCGATGTATTGGGGAAAGTAGGGCATTCAGGCAATTCGACAGCTCCGCATCTGCATTTTCAGCTTATGGACAGGAGCGATATGATCTCGGCAAAAGGTATCCCTTGTGCTTTCGAGCAGTATGAGAAATTTCAGGATGGCGAATGGGTAACAGTATATAATGGAGTTCCGTCAGACACGGATAGAATAAGGTTCGTTTAATAGTGCAACCGCTCGTGGCCTGTATCGTTGTGTTTTCGACCCACATCAGAGTAAAACGAGAATTTAGGGGGCTTGCTGACAATAAGGTACCCGCGCTGCATTGCGTAGGGTGACTTGCAGACATATTTGTGAGATATGGTTTGAGGTTGAATATACCAAAATTGATGTTGTCAATCATTCAAAAAAATGGTTGCCGAAAGCTATGAGGCAGTCTACCATATGTTAGCCAAACTGGATCAGGCCTATAGCGCCTGAGTGCCAGAACGCTGGTATCATGCTTGGTTTGGAGGCCGTTCTAATGAACCTCACTAATGACGTAGTACTCAAAACGCTGCTTAATTACGCAGATAATGATGATAATATCCGGGCTGTGCTGATGGAAGGCTCACGAGCATTTGGGGCGGTTGATCAATATAGCGATTATGATATCGTCTATGCGACCGTGTCGAGTGAGCCATATTTCAACGACGCCATTTTGCCCTTTTTAACCGAGCATTTCGGCGAAATCGCGGTGATGCAGACCCCTGACAATGGCGATCCGCACGACGTTTATACCCATCTGATCCAGTTTGCCAGTGGCGTGCGGATCGACCTTACCTTTAATTCGATCGCTTTTCTGCGCCGGGTGCCACGGGAAAGCGCGACTGCTATACTGATGGACAAGGATGGCTTGTTTGCAGGGACCGCGCCACCAAGTGATGCGGATTTCTGGATCAAAAGGCCAAGTTCTGCGGAATTTCGCACGCACTGCAACGAGTTTTGGTGGTGTGCACCATATGTCGCTAAGGCTGTTGTCAGAGATCAAATCCTGCATGCACTGGAGATTCTTGGCGAATTTATTCGCAAAGAATACCGCACAATGCTTTCTTATCTGGCTGGTGTGCATCGTGACTGGGAGCGCGTAAATGTGGGTAAACACTGCACCAATATCAAACAGCTGTTGCCACCAGACGCCATCCATTATTACGGCGCTTTGATGAACAGCTACGTTCCGGCAGACGGGGCGCAGATTCTTCTGGCGCTTGAAATGCTCTTGTCAAAATACAACACCTTGGCCGCGACTGTTGCGAAAGCGCTCGATTATCAGTATGATTCCGAGGAAGCAGCGAAAACCATGCGGTTTATCCAGGCACGATTTGGCAATAAGACAGCTGTGTAGGCTTTTTCCTGATTTAAGGCAGGTTTAAGGTTCATATCAGCTGTATGGCAGGTTCGAATGCTATTAAGACACGCAATAGCGCTTCAAATTGATTATCATATACCGCAAAAGGGGAGGGGCTAAGTTTATGGCCGCCAGGAAACGCAATGGGGCGATGACATGAAGAAGATAACCGTGTTTTATTACGATGAATTCGCGGAATTTGAAATTGTTTTGGCCCTTCTGCTGCTTAGGCGCACCAGTGCGGTAACCACTGTCGCATTGGAAAAACGCAATTATCAAAGTGAAGAATTACAGTGGTATTGTAACGAAAACACCCTGGAAGATGTGGATCCATCTCAAATTGATTTGCTGCTGATTCCAGGTGGTGACTCACGGGCAATGTTTGAAAACATGGAATTAAAGCGGTTTATTGATAATGTGGTGAGAAGTGGCGGAAAAGTAGCGAGTATTTGCGGCGGATCAGAACTTTTGGCAGCTCTCGGTTTCCTGGATGGTAGACGCTGTACCGGCAACACCAGTGGTGTTTTCGAGACAGACGAATCATATCCATACTATGAGAAAGCTCTTTTGGTGAATGATGAATACGTGGTTGTCGATGGTCCTTTCATTACTGGCCAGGGTCAAGCTTATGCTGAATTTGCAGTGGAAGTAGCACGCCAAATGGGCAATTTGGCTGATGATGCTGACTTTGCTGATAAACTGAAGTGGCTCAAAAACATTAGAGACTCGGAGACGGAAACATGATAGGCTTTTGTATGATCGCCAATGAACGTTCCATCAAGATATTCGACTGGGGTTCAAGAGAGAGGGAACATCCGCCAACCCCTCGGTAGACGCTCAATAGAGCATACCGAACTACACAGGCAGATTACTGATAAGGGTGTAAGAGCCACCATTGACTTAACGCTGATAATCCCCAGCCGACAAGTTTTAGTAATCCAACCAAGCAGGATCAAGCGCAGCATTAAAATTTGGGCGCTCTGCACTAATTCCGCAGAGCGCCTTTTTTGGTTAGTACTCGTTTCTTTTTATTGTTGAGGGTTATACATTCCCTTGCTCTGCATATAAGCAAAGATTGCCTCTCCGTGTTCCTGCTCTTCCTTTTGAATATGATTTAAGGCGTTGCGTATATTGTGGTCTCTAAACTCAAAAATGGCCGTGTCATAAGTTGAGGAAACATACTTTTCAGTCGAAAGTATGTCCTTACATAAGTCGGCGTCATTTTGATTGGCAATGCCGACTTGAATACGATTCGGATTTGGCTGTGTCTGTTGTTGCATCTGTTGCTGCTGTTGTTGGCCTTGTTGCTGGTTCAGGTTCGGAACTTGGCCGCTGAGGATTTGATTAATCGTATTGTAGTGCTGCTGTTCATGCTGACCGTGATTTGAGAATAGCTGCTTCAATTGCGGATCTTGTGCTTGATTCGCATAACTGGAGTATTTCTTAATGCAAATTTCCTCATGCGACTTTTGGTCTTCCAGGAGATATCTTTCTTTAGTATTTAAATGTGTCACCAAAACCCCTCCCACATTAGAATCTGCTCGCGCAGCCAGAAATATTCATCGCTGCGCACAAGAGACAAAATACCCCTACTTGAGGAACTGCTGATCTTCGCATCCGTCATTGTGGCTTTGAGGATGACGATAGTCAACACACTGTTGTAATAAGACAGGTGTTGTGATAGGATTAAGTTAAAATTAGCCAAGGGAGGACGGATAAAAGTGGCGGCTGAAAAGGCTCCAAAGAAACGCGAGTTTGTAACTGTCAACAAATCTACCACCAAGACTTCCACTTCCGCCGAAGCCGAAAAGTCCCCGAAGAGCAGGGCAACGATCAGGCGTATTTTCGCTGTGGTCCTGTGGTTGGTTGCGATTGCTTTCGAGGCGCTCGTAATTTTCTATCTTAATGGAACGCTTTACGTATCCGGCGATCAGATGACGCTGCTCATTGTTGGCATCGGGCTCGACCTTGCCTGCGTGGTCATCGGTTCGCTGCTCTGGAAAAAGGCCAATCGTATCGACCCGGCCTCCAAGAAGAATAAGGTTAAATTCTTTTTATGGAATAATATGGGCGTAATTGCAGCGGTACTGGCATTTCTCCCGCTGTTAATCCTGCTCATTAAGAACAAAAATCTTGATGAAAAAACCAAGAAAATTGTGACGGTCGTCGCGGCCATAGCACTAGTGGCTGCGGTGGGTTTGTCCATCGACTACAATCCGGCCTCGCAGGAAGATCTGGAAGCCGCACAGGCTGAATTAGGCGGTGACCAGGTTTATTGGACAAGGTGGGGACGCTCATTCCACCTCGATCCGGATTGTCATACATTGCTGAACTCATCTGTAGTCTTCCAGGGTCCGATCGAGGAGGCCTTTGAGGCTAATCGCAATGACCCCTGTGATTTCTGCGCCTCCAGTTTTGGTGCCGTGGATCAGATTGAAGACAGTGTCGAAGACGTCATTGAGGGCATTGAGGATGAGGTCTTCGGGGACGCGGACGCTGAGGACGTAGAAGGCACTGATTATTAAAGTCCGAATCTGTAACCTCCCGTTATCAAGCGTAACGGGAGGTTTTGATTATGCTGATGTAATCGACGCGCGGTGCGCACGAAAAGTCAGTTGCGGTCGCGCAAGCCGCATTGAATGGAGGCCGTAATAATGGACTTAGCAAAAACGCTTAAAGATACACTGCTGGGCAGCACCAGTATCAAGACGCTGAGCGAGACTTCGGGTGCCAATAAGAGTCAGGTGCAACAAGTTCTGCAGGACGCATTGCCAACACTGGTGCAGAGCATGCAAAAAAATGCGTCCACCAAATCCGGGGCGGATTCGCTCTCAAAGGCGTTATCTGATCATGCGAAGGATGATACCAGCAATATTGGTTCTTTCCTGAAAAATGTCGATCTCGAGGATGGCGCGAAAATTCTTGGTCACATCTTGGGAGATAAGACCAGCACGGTAGAAACCGGTGTAGCGAAGAAGTCAGGTTTGACCGCGAGTCAGGCCGGCACCATTTTAGCCACTGCCGCTCCGTTGTTATTGAATTTGCTTGGCCAAAAGAAGGAAGAAGAAGATCAAAACGAAAATGAGTCTGGCGGACTGTTTAGCGTGTTGGCTTCGGCGCTATTGGGCGGAAATGATGATAAAAATGGCAGCAGCGGCGGTAATAATAGTCTAGGAGAAACACTGGCGGACGGCCTGGGTGATGTGCTGGCTGTAGGCTTAGGCTCATTGCTGAGCGGTGGCGGCAAAAGCAAGGGTAAGAGTAAAAGTAAAAGCAGCAGCAGTGGCGGGATACTCGGCGGTCTGATCGGTTCGCTGTTGAGCGGGGCGACTGGAACGCCTGCCGCTGATACTAAGAAAAAGGCGACTACCAGGAAGACTACAACTAAGACTGCAACCGCAAAAAGGGCGACTACTTCTTCGAAGACAACAACAGCGAAAAAGGCCACCACTGCCAAGAAGCAGACTACTACCGCCAAAAAGGCTTCTACTGCCAAGACAACCACTAAGAAAAAGTAAGGCAAGGCAACTGGGAGGGCGGATTCCATCCTGACCAGGACCAGTTGACAGCCGGCAGCCGATGAAGAAGAAAAAGCGATGCTAAAGAAAAGAGTCGCCCATGTGCAGGGCGGCTCTATTAATCACTGCGTGACCATGTAAGCGTTTGACGAAAGCGTTTTGACCTAATACTGCATTAAACGGGGCAGTTTGGCTGCTTGGTCAATCCAATCCTGAACCTGCTTTTCGGTGGGCAGCTTTCTGACAAGCGGTCTAGCTTCGTTAACTTCCACCATTTTCTTAAACAGTTTTTCCGCTTTGCGTCCTGCAAGTTCGGGGACAGTGTCTACGCCGGCTGCTTCGAGCAATTCGGCATATTGGCCGCCAATTCCCTTGATGCGGGCGAGATCGGCATGGTTTGTCCAAGTAAGAATTAGCTTCTCAGAGATTCCTGTTTTTTCGGCAAGCTGCGCTCTACCCTTTTTTGTGGAGCAGGTTTCCAGTAGTGCTTCCATTGATTTCACACCAGAAGCATTCAACTTTTGCTCGTAGGCTTCGCCGATTCCTTCGATAACGCTAAGTTTTGCCATACCATTCGCTCCTTTCAAAAGTGCAATAAAAACGGTTAGAATATAGCTTCTGAAATAACCATATCAAAAACACTGCAAAAATACAAGCTTGACCGGCGCACGGGACGGTCCTTTGACACAAGGGGACGGTTCTTTTGTGTCATTTTGCGGAGAACATTGTGGAAATGACACAAAAGAACCGTCCCCTTGTGTCTTTCCCCGGTAGGAGGATTCTGGAGAAGGATGGTGGAATTGACTGCCGAGTGGAAAGAAGAGGCTTCAAAGCATAGGTGTTGCTTAAGGTTAAAACATGGCAATTATCACGCTGAAAGGCCGGTGTAAAAGATGCGCCGAAAAGACCGCGAAATGAGTATCGAGTTTGGTCTGGCAGTGATCGATCAGGCCAGCTATGGTGTAGTCTCAATGATTGATGCCGAGGGACACCCTTATGGAATTCCTTTGTCAATTGTCCGAGACGGGCCGACCTTATACTTCCATTCTGCAAAGGAAGGCAAAAAGGTAGAGATCTTTGAGAAGAACCCGCAGGTCAGCGTGGCCTTTATTGGAGCAGTCAATGTTCCCGAACACTACACTGACGCGGAGTTGGATGCAATAGCATTAGATGAATCAAGGTTGGCCTTGCTGACAAGTAAGGTGTTTACAACAGAATACGAGTCCGCCGTGGTAATAGGGATCGTAAAGCTGGTTGAAGATGCGGCAACGAAAATTAACGCCATGCGGTTGATCTGTGGAAAATTCACCCCAACAAAAATGCCCTATTTCGAGATGGCAATTGCGTCAGGGTTGGATCATACCAATGTTTATCAAATCGAAATACAGGAAATCAGAGCCAAAAGAAAAAAGTATGATCAACATGGCGAAGAGATGAAATGGGGCCGCATGGATTAAGCGATGCCGTCAAACACTATTATGCATAATATTATTACTCAGACAGGCTATTCACTGGACGATGTCGAAGAATCTTTGTTGCTGAAAATAGGATTGGGAGGTGATGCAAAATAGTTTCATAATGCATATTGGAAAGGAAGAGACTTTTGGATGTTATAATTGCCAAATTAAAAGAAGCCCTATTCTCCGTGTTACCAATCACTATTATTGTAATATTACTCAATTTTACCATTACGCCTCTTGATACCACGACGTTTATTAGGTTTCTCATAGGATCTTTCGCGATCATTGTCGGGTTGACAATTTTCCTGTTTGGTGTCGATTCCGGTATTACTCCGATTGGCAATACGATGGGTGCAGCAATTGTAAAATCGAACAAAATTCTGGTCATAATCGTAGCCGGGCTCCTATTGGGTTTCTTTATTTCGATTGCTGAGCCAGATCTTCACATACTAGCGGGGCAAGTTGATTTTGCCAGCTCCGGGTTAATTACAAAAACTAGTATTATTTTGGTAGTATCTGTAGGCATTGCGGTGATGCTATCGTTAGGCTTGGTTAGAATTGTCTATAATATACCGCTGAATAAGCTCCTGCTCATCATTTACGGCATTATTTTTGTGCTTGCCTTATTTACGACGCCGGAATTCCTGGCGATCTCTTTTGATGCTTCGGGCGCTACAACTGGAGCGTTGACTGTGCCATTTGTGCTTGCTCTGGCAATAGGCGTCTCGAAGCTGAAAAAAGATAGCAGATCTTCTGAGGAGGATAGTTTTGGGTTAGTAGGGATTATCTCCGCAGGCGCCATTATTGGTGTTTTGGCAATGAGTGTCATCTCTAGACCAGATGAAATTACTGCTTCTCTTGAAGCCGCCGAGGCAGCAGGCACAGCATCAATCCTCGCTCCATACATTCAGAAACTGCCTGTGATTGCTGGAGAAGTACTAATTGCCCTGGCTCCTATCGCGGTTATCTTTCTGGTATTCCAGAGAGCTTCCAGCGCAGTGTCTAGAGCAATGTTGCGTAAGATTATGTTTGGTATTCTGTTCACATTTGTGGGCTTAGTGCTGTTCCTATTGGGCGTAAATGCAGGTTTTATGAAAGTTGGCAGCATTATAGGGCATAAGTTGGCTTTGATGGACAGTAAGATCTATGTCATTTTAGTCGGATTTTTCCTTGGCATGGTGACTGTAATTGCCGAGCCAGCGGTCTATGTCTTAACGCATCAAGTTGAGGATGTCACCAGCGGATATGTAAAGCGGCGGCTGGTTATGGTTACATTGGCTTTGGGCGTGGCTTTGGCAGTGGCCCTATCCGTGGTTAGGATCCTGATTCCAGAAGTTCAGCTATGGCATTATCTTTTGCCGGGCTATATAATTTCGCTTATCATGACATTCCTTGTGCCAGACTTGTTTGTTGGGATCGCATTTGACTCGGGCGGTGTTGCTTCGGGGCCGATGACGGCGACGTTTATCTTGGCTTTCACACAAGGCGTTGCCGAAGCTACGCCTGGGGCCGACGTTTTAATAGATGGATTCGGAGTAATTGCAATGGTGGCAATGACTCCGCTCATCGCACTACAAATCCTGGGTCTGATCTTCAAATCAAGATCACGAAAAGGAGGAGTGAAAGACAATGGATAATGGCACCAACGGGACCGAATTTAAGCTAATTTGTGTCATAGTCAACTTTGGCTTGGGTAGTAAAGTGATCAGTACAGCCAAACGCTGTGGCGTTACGGGCGGAACAATTGCGCTAGGGAAAGGCACTGTCAATAACCGTATCCTGGATTTCTTGGGACTGTCTGATATCAGAAAAGAAATTGTCTATATGGCGGCTGAAAAGGAAACAGCCGTTCATGCGCTCGCAGAGCTCGATCACGAATTCGAGTTCAGTAAGCCAAACCATGGAATCGCTTTTACAACGTCCTTAAGTAGCCTTGTGGGGACAAAGCGTTTTGCTGGTGAGCACATGACGGTCAGAAGCGAAAGAGGTGTGGATGACACGATGTTTAATATCATAACGACGATTGTTGATAAAGGTAAAGCCGAAGAGGTAATTGCCGCGGCGACCGAAGCCGGTTCGAAAGGCGGCACGATTGTCAACGCCAGAGGTTCGGGAATCCATGAAACGAGCAAATTGTTCGCGATGGAAATTGAGCCGGAAAAAGAAATGGTCATTATTTTGTCAGCCGTGGACAAGACTGCAGGAATCGTGTCGATGATCAGAGAAAATTTGAAAATCGATGATCCGGGCAATGGCATCATCTATATTCAGGACACCAGCACAACCTATGGGATTTTGAAGTAGCAGGCGGCATGGATCGGCGATAATAAGTTGACATAGCAGTCGGCGCTATCTGACGAAAGAGAAGAGGCAGAAAAAGATGAAGCTTGTCTACAAAGGAAAGACGAAGGATGTTTATGCACTGGAAGATGGCAATTATTTGCTCAAGTTCAAAGACGATGTGACAGGTGTGGATGGCAAGTTCGATCCTGGCGCAAATACGGTCGGGCTGACAATCGAGGGTATCGGGAGATCCGGGCTGAGACTGACCCAAATGTTTTTTGAGAAGCTTAGAGAGCAAGAGATTCCCTCGCATTATATTAGCGCTGATATTAATCAAGCTTCCATGACGGTAAAGCCGGCCACGATATTTGGCAAGGGCGGACTCGAAGTCATCTGCAGATATCGGGCAGTAGGAAGCTTTTACCGCCGTTATGGAATGTACGCCACTGAGGGACAGCCTCTGGATGCATTCGTCGAGGTCACACTGAAGGATGATGCGCGAGAGGATCCGCCGATTAGCGAGGACGCGCTGGCGATGCTTGGTATTCTGACCAAGGATGAATACGCTGTTCTAAAAGGCCTTACAATAAAGATTGCGGGCCTGGTCAAAGACGAACTCACCAAAAAGGGCATCGAATTATATGACATCAAACTGGAATTTGGCCGGGTTGGGCAGGAACGCCAAATTGTCCTGATTGACGAGATATCAGGCGGCAACATGCGCGCCTACAAAGACGGCACCTATATTGAGCCACTCAAGCTGGAGCAGTTGATGCTGCAGTAAAAGACACAAGGGACACAAGGGGACGGTTCTCCTGTGTCCTTCGCGAAGAAAATCAGCACAGGAGAACCGTCCCCTTGTGTCTGCCCTTGTGTCTGTGTCCCTTGGAACGTCCTAGCGGCCTGGATCAAATTCTTCCATTAGCAACGCTGTTGTCTCGCCAACTAGAGATTCACTTTGCTCCATCCCTGGATTGGCATTGATCATTACAATGCATCCGAAAGCTTCTTCAAGCCACAACCTGAACGCACACTGGAATCCCTTACCCCAACCCAGACCATAGACGAAGGGGTTTTTTGCCGAACCGGAACTGAAGTTTCCTAAGCCAATATATTTGGCATCTGGTTCGGTAAATAAGTCATTTACGAGTGCTGGTGTGAGTACTTTACCACGACCTTCTGCTGCCCGTATAACCTCAAGCAAAATCCTCGCATAAGCGGATGCTGTGCACCAAAGGCCGGCGGCCGCCAGATAGGGGTAGACTGGCTCCCCGACAGCCAGCACCTCTCCGCTGGGAATATGGCCTTTAGCAGCCATTGGCATGGAGGCGGTATCCAGCTGCAGCGTTTGTAGCGGTTTCAGTGGCTGCATTGGTTGCGGCGGCCGTAGCGGTTGTTCAAACCGGCATTCGAAAGCACCCAAACCTAAGGGGCTGAATAAAAACTCCTCAGCCAGCAGTGTGAAACTCATTCCGGTTATGTCCTGCAATACTTGCTCAATCACGCAGTAACCTGCATCTGAATAAGCAAAATTCTCATAAGGGGCGGAAACCGGGACCACAGACTGGGGAAGTAGACGCGTTTGACCACCCAGAATTTCCAACAATGTCGGGGCGGACTCTCCCGGGACTAAGCTATCAAAGCTATCGTCCGGATCAAGCAAACCCGCCTGATGACAAAGCAGACTACGCAATGAAACCGGCTTAAGAGGGGGAGCGCCTGCTTCAGTGTCAGCCTCGGCCCCGGTCCCATCTCTGCGCGTGCGCGGCATATACCAGCTGGTCAGATAATTGTTGATATCCGCATCCATGTTAACCTTGTACCTCTCAGCCACACACAGGGCAATGATCGCCGACACAAACTTGCTGATCGAACAAGCCTGCAACAAGTGCCTGTTGGTCAAACGCTCGCCAGTCGCTTTATCAGCTAAGCCAATCGCCTCACAACAGGCCAGCTTATCCTCCGCAACTACTCCAAAACTGACACCAGGAAGTCCAGTTTCCTGCAAGCGCCGCTCAATACGAACCTCTAAAGGCTCTCTCATCGTATTCCTCCAATACATCTTGATCAGAAAATTAGAGAGCAAATATCATGCCAGCAAAAGGACACAAGGGGACGGTTCTCCTGTGTCATTTTGTGCTAATTGTCACATTACGATCGTTTTATTTCCGAAAAGATATTATGAGAGTGGAGGCGTCACAATGCCGAGAAAAGCAAGAAAGAAAAGCCCTACTGGGATTTACCATGTAGTCTTAAGGGGCATCAATAAGCAAGCCATTTTTGACGATGCAGAGGACTATCGAAAGTTGCTGACGATATTGAAAAACTATCAGGAAAAATGCGGCTATGAAATCTATGCCTACTGCTTGATGAACAATCACATTCATCTATTGATCAAAGAAGGAGCCGAGGATTTAGGATTAGTATTTCGTAGATTGGGTGTTGCCTATGTATTTTGGTATAACTGGAAGTACGGTCGTTGTGGACATCTGTTTCAGGACAGGTATAAAAGCCAAGTGGTTGATTCCGACCGGTATTTTTTGACGGTATTGCGCTATATTCATCAAAACCCTTGGAAGGCCGGAATGACGCGTAGTGTAACCGCCTATCCGTGGAGCAGCTATGGAGAATATATTGAGGGACGAAGAATCTGCAATATAGAGTATGTTCTTAGTCTATTTTCGGAAAATGAGAAAGAAGCGATAAAGCTTTTTGAAGAATTTAGCTCAGTCGAAAATACAGACCAATGTTTGGAATACGATGAAGAGAGCATACGATTGATTGATAGTGAGGCTGCAAAAATTATTAAAAGCGTCTCGGGGTTACCGAATCCGCTGCACATCCAAAGTCTTGAAAAGAGGGAGCGTATTGAGGTTATTAGAAAGCTTAAGGCACAACGGTTGTCGATTAGGCAAATAGCAAGGTTGACAGGGGTCAGCTTTGCAGTAGTACGTAGAGCATAAATTGGCACAAGGCACAAGGGGACGGTTCTCCTGTGTCATTTTGACACAGGAGAACCGTCCCCTTGTGCTCCCCCCTGTGCCCCTTGTGCCGCCTGTGAGAGGACTCTTTTTTGCCAGCCTTTTCCCCGATATACCACATAGCCGTACAAACAGACGATCAGATTACTGAAACTCATGGAGAACCAGATTCCGGTAGGACCCCAGTTGGTCAGGTGCTTAAACAGCAGGATCATTGGCAGTCTGACAAACCAAAGTCGGCCGATTTCCATGGCCATGGAATAGCGCGTATTGCCGGTGCCCTGAAACAATCCCTGAAATACGCTGAAAATGCCCATCAATGGCATGGACAGAGAGATATATACTAGATAAGTCAAAGCTAATTCAATTACTGATAGATCATCCTTCGATTGCATGAAGAAGTTAATAATCGGCTCATCAAACAGGACTAGCAGAATGCCGCCCACAACCCCAATGGTAATCGAGAGTTTCAGCGCCTTGTGAAACGCTTCCTTCACTCTGTCCATTTGATTAGCGCCGATATTTTGGCCAACAATAGCGGTTAGGGCGGACCCCATCCCCATGGCTGGCTGCATTACTAACGAGATGATCCTATTAACCATCGCGTAGGCAGCGATAGTCGCCGTCCCATAGGATCCAATGAACGCATTTAGTACGATAAAGCCAAGAGAAGCTCCCGATTGCCCGATTGTGGCCGGCAAGCCGACCGTCACAATTTCTTTGGCGATGCCCTTGTTAAGCTTAAAGCCCCTAAAATCGGGCTTGATCCTATTCTTCTTACCAAACAGCATCAGCAGCCCTGCTCCAGCCAAAAGTGCTCTGGATATCAAGGTAGCCCAAGCTGCTCCGGCAATGCCCATGTTCAATGTAAAAATTAAAATGGGGTCCAGGATGACATTAATAATGGCTGAAGCGCCACTTAAGATCATGGGGGTGATGGTGTTGCCCTGCGCATGCATGATCGAGTTAATATTAAAGTAGAAGAACATAAACGGCATATCCAAAAACGTGATCCGCAAATAGATATTCCCCAAGGTCGCCAAATCGCCAGTGGCACCCATTAGCTTAATAATTACAGGGCTTAGCATATAGCCTAATACAGTAAAAACGATCGAGCACAAAAAGGTAATCGCCATTAACTGCGTCGAGTATTCTTTCGTCCCCTTTATGTTATTGGCACCAATCAGCTGTGCCAAAATGGAAGTGCCAGCGATAGACAACCCTAATCCTAAAGAAATAAACAGGAAGTTGACCGGCCACACAAATGCAGTAGCCGCAAAGTGGACTGATGAGATCTTACTGACCCAGATGCCATCCACCAAGTTATATAAGGTCTGAATTAAACTGCTGATGATAATCGGGATGGATAGCGTGATAAGCACTCTGTAGATGCTACCCTTTAAGATCATCTCTGTTTTTGTTGTTCTGTCCACGTGTTATCAACCGCCTTGTACTCTTGTTTATTTCTGATAGCTGTGTTAACCTGAATAAGGTATACAGTATACAAGATCATGTTTGCAGAGGAGGATTGGGAGCAAGGTTATTTTTGTGTTTCTAACCTTTGGCAACTACGGACAAGCATGTTTTTATTTGTAACATCATAGAGGGAGCGATCTCATTGAGCAATAAGAACACGGTCAAATCAGTCAACCGGGAAGCGATAATTTGGCTGATTGGGATTGTTATTTTTTTTGCCCTGTTTACCTCGATAATGGGTTTGGCCAACATGTTCAAAACAATGATGGCTACAGCTCACGACTTAATTCTGAATACAGTCGTTTTTATCATGGGAGTGGCCGTGCTGGCTAGCGCATTTGCGGAGATCCTTACCGAATTTGGCATTGTTGCGGTTATGAACAAACTATTAAGTCCGATTATCAAGCCCCTGTTTGATCTGCCCGGTGTGGCGAGCCTTGGCATTATTACTACATACCTTTCAGATAATCCTGCAATTATTTCGCTGGCGTCTCAGATTGGCTTCAAAAAATATTTCAAGAAATACCAACTGCCCGCGCTTACGAATCTGGGTACTGCTTTTGGCATGGGGTTAATCGTGACGACCTTTATGATTGCCCAAAGCAAGAACGGAGACAGCTTTTTGGCACCGGTTATTATCGGGAATATCGGCGCTTTTATCGGCAGTATTATCAGCGTAAGGATCATGATGCGGTATACTAAAAAGGAATACGGCACCGACGAATACGTCTTTCCGAATATGAATGCTTCCTATGATATGCTGAAGGATCGGAAGATCCGGGATGGGAATGCGTTTCAGAGGTTCCTGGAGGCTCTTCTCGACGGTGGCAAAAACGGCGTTCAATTAGCGATCTCCATTATTCCGGGAGTTGTAATTATTTGTACACTAGTAATGATGCTCACCAATGGGCCGTCTGAGGCGGGAACATACACCGGAGCCGCCTATGAGGGAATCGGCGCACTGACTTGGATTGGCGGCAAACTCAAGTTCATTCTGTCGCCCATATTCGGATTCAGTAGTCCGGAAGCACTTGCCTTTCCACTTACATCTCTGGGATCGGTGGGCGCTGCGTTAGGCCTCGTCCCCAAAATGCTGTCTAAAGGGTTGATCGGCAAAACTGAGATTGCTGTTTTTACGGCGATGGGCATGTGCTGGAGCGGTTACTTAAGCACACATGTGGCGATGATGGATGCTCTGGACATGAGGAAACTGACTTCCAAAGCGATTATCAGCCACACTATTGGCGGGTTAGGCGGCGGGATCGCCGCTCGGTTTATCTATTTGATTTATTCTTGGATTGTCGCCGTATTGTGATTGTGATTTGTGATCCTGATTTGTGATTGCATTTGAGAATGCCGGCCTACGGGCCGGCATTCTTTACGCCAACGGTTAACAAAGCGTCTTCCGCCTCTGCTACCACCTTCTCTCCAACTGTACCCAAGAAACGCGGTTGGCGAGCAGCCGGACAATTATTGCATATAAAGCTGCCTTTTGCTATTATGGTATTATCTAACAACAGCAAGTAGTTTTCATTTGGGGGTCATCGCCGGAGGGTTAAGTATACTAATATAATCGCCGGAAGGTCAAATAAATCAATATGCTGGAGGGTCAACAGATGCAGTTTACAAATGCGCGGATTATAAAAAAGGCCAATGTATATTATGACGGCAAGGTTACCAGCAGGACAATCTTTACCGAAACGGGGGAGCGAAAAACCCTGGGAATCGTTTTACCTGGTGAATACCAGTTCAACACAGGTGCTGAAGAGTTGATGGAAGTACTGAGCGGCGCAATGGAGATCATGCTTCAGAACGAGAACACTAATACAAGATATGATGAAGGTATGAGCTTTGTGGTGCCTGCAAATTCCAGTTTCAAAGTCATTGTCAAATCCGTCGCAGATTATTGCTGCTCTTATCGCGAATAGCCAAATGATGCCTGACTTCCGCTGTAAGCGGATACAGCTTGGAATTACTTTGGCGCAAACATAATTGAACCTCCAGGGTATTCCCCTGGAGGTTTTAAAGAACCGTCCCTCGTGTCAAACAGCACAGAAGAACCGTCCCCTTGTGCTAATACCCATAGAGGAAGAAGTCGAGTGTCGTGGTGGTATCATCGGCGATCACTACGTTACCAAGTGACAGGCTCAGATTGGGATATGGTCCTGTTAAATCACAGTATTGTTTTTCCGCGTCATTCAACGAGTATTGGCCCCAATATATGCCATAGGGGAAATCCATGCTGGCAATATTAGTAGCGGTGGCAAAATTGGCGATCACATCGTAGCTGCCCACGAGAACGTCACTGATCAGGTATTGACCATTAACATCAGTGTAGGCGGATCTGACCGGTAAGCCAGTACCACTCATAGTAACCTGGGCATGATTCGCATAACCGGCCGCGCCATCGGGGTCGACATTTTCATAAGTTATCGTTCCTTGCAGGTGGCCTTTTGGTACCTTGACCTCTTCTTCGGGTTTGTCGCAACCTGTCAGAGTAATGACTGCCAAGGTAAGAATGATCAGTAAAAACGCCATGCTTTTCTTTAACATGAGTTATCACTTCCTTCAATATTCCTCAATTCACCATTCCCACTATTTACATTTTATCCAGGCTTACGTCGTCGAACCAAACCATACCCGCGCCGATCAGGGAGAGGGAGATATTGATTTGTGTAATTCCTTGCGGCACTTGAAAGATGATGGTCAACTCCCGCCAATCGTTAGTTCCGTTCAGAATAGCCGAGTTGACCCCACCCATTGCACCGCCAAGCTCATCGAGATAGCCGATACTGATTGCTGCGCCACCGCGGACATCTTCCGTTTTCGCGTAGGCGGTCAACTTAAGCTGGGTGCCGGGTTTGACCTTCAACACCTGCCCCCACCATTTATTGGCGGCCGCACTGCCCAGTTCGCCTTCGATGGCGAGGCTGTGCTGGCCGTTCCGGCTGATATTGCTATCCACTGACCAACGCCCAGTGTTATGAGACTGAAGGTCGCAGACCATCCAGGATAGAGGTTGCCCTGAGCTGTCCAACTCTTCAATGTTGCCATTCGCCAGACGCGTCGATAGTTTCGGTTGCGGACGGTTACAAAACTCCCAAGTAATCTGGCTGTCCGGCGTTACTTCCAGAAGCCGACCGTGCTGGGCGTCGCAGACCAGGATATTGCCGCTGGACAGCAAATTGGCTTGGTACGGAGCCGAAAAGTGCCCCTTAATTTCATTAACGACCGTTCCCTCAGGCGTCACAAACAGTAAACGATTATTGCGCGAATCGGTGATTAATATGTTGCCTCCTGAAAGTTTAACCGCATCGCGGGGCCAAGAAAGCCCAGCCGAATAACTCCAGAGAATCTGGCCGGACTGATCAATCTCAATGATGCGATTGTGGTCCGAATCAGCGATGAGATACCGGCCGTCTCCGATATATTTGGGCGCGTGCTGTTTGGATGCGCCAGTGAACTGCCAATAGACTTTGCCTGCCCGGTCAATCTCAATTACCCTGCTGTTGAGCCGATCCGAGACGAGAAAATGCTCGTCATCCAACTCCTGAACATAATTTGGGTAGTTCAGGTGAGACCCGTCAGGTAAGCGTCCAGAACCGTCCCCCCAGCTTTCACTGGACCAGACGATGCGCTTATCAGGATCCACTTCAAGCAGCCGATCGTTGTTTGTGTCGGGAATTAGGACATTACCATTGCGAAGCATGATCGCGCTGTGGGCGAAACGTAGACCTTGATCGAAGGACCACTCTACCGTTCCTTGACGGTTTATGATCAGGATTTTGCTGCCCTGATCGGTCCAATTAACACCGCCGCCATCAGTGATCAGATATCGGCCGTCATCCAGTATTACGCAGCCAAGCGGCCGGATGAGTTGATGGGCGGCAGAAACTGACTGGGACTGGCCACGCCAAGGGTGAAAGACCAAAGCGCCTAACCCAGCCAAGACTAAGATCGCGATAACGACCAGAAGTAAGAGAGAACGTTTTTGCATCAATATCCCACGCCATCCTGTACTTTATTTTCGACTATAATTCGGCAATTGGCGTTAAATTCCTATCTCAAGGTTGATGTTTTTTGACACGAGGGGACGGTTCTTCTGTGCTTTTTTCATCCATATAGTCAAGCCGCGCTTGCCAGCGGTTTCCGAATCATGAGCAGATATGAAATGTTTTTCTCTGCTATGTATAAAGCGCTCGAGGATTAGGATTTGGATTTCGGAAAACGGCGATGAGGTCAGAGGCGATGTTGAGAAGTACAACCAGAGGGGCTTCACTGGCGGCAAGTATTTATGCATTGTAGAGTATGACGGGTCAGTGGGGGAGAATCTCGAATGAAAAACTAACCGATATAACCTGGAGCATGATGAGAGATTAAAAATGATCCGCAGCAAGGGTGGCTTCCGCTGTCAACCATTTGCTTTGTGCGCATTTCCACCGCCAGTAAACAACTGCCGCGACCCACGATCGGGGAATAATCTTTCCAAAAAAAGAAAGTACCCGATTAAACCAGCCGGGAACATATGTCCCTTTTCCGGTAAGCGCACGATCAAGTGTCTGATGGGCAACAATCTCTAGCGCATTGGTGGTCACGTTGCCCCAAAAACCCTGCGCCGCAATACCCTGCATGGCTTCTTCTGTTGTCACCATACCGCCTGGACAGAGTGCCAGCACGTTTGCGTCCTGATCTTTTAATTCCTGACGCAAGGAGGTAGCGAAGTCCAAAAGGAAGCGTTTGGAGGCGGCGTATGTCGCCTTAAGCGGCATGGGAAACATGGATGCCAGACTTGATACAAAGACGATAGTGAAATGCCGGCCCGATCTGCGTCGTTCCAAAATCGCGTGGGTAATGCGCAGTGTTGCAGCATCATTGAGAGTGACTATTTTAACAATCTTTTCCCGTTCACGCTCCATAAAGCCGCCCTCAAAATCCATCCCGGCAATATTGAGCAGCATGTCGAAGCGAATACTGTTGTTGTCAATGACAGCGAGCATTTCGTCCACGCTCTCCGCATTTGTAAGATCACATGTTTTGGTTGTGACTGTGATGCCGTACTGTCGTTCCAGTCCGCGCTGAAGACAGAGCAAGCCGTCTGCATTGACGTCGGTTAATAAAAGGTTGTATCCGCGGCGGCCGCACTCGTTGGCAAGTGCTCGGCCAAGGCCGCCGGCCGCACCGGTAATTATGACATTCATCTTGCATACCCCACTTCATAATGAATTCCACAAAGCTGCTCACTTAGCGCAAACAGCCGGTTGGCATTTTCGCTTGTTACCTGTTTACTATAAGCGTTTTCTTTGCAGCGGCAGTAATAAAGCCCTTGTGGCGCGTCCTTTTGTTCACACAAGAAAGCAAAGGTTTTTGCCGGAACAGTAGGCGATACACCGTGACGTTTGCGCAACGCCCAAACGAAGTTCACAAGAATGCCCGTCTTTTTATTACCGATATCCGTGTTGACAAGTCCGGGATCGACAATATAGGCATGGATGCCGGATGCTGCATAACGATCGTTCAGGCCTTTGGCAAACAGAATATCGCACAGTTTAGATTGCTTGTAGGCAGTGAGTGGGTTGTAGCCACGCCGTAGCATCACATCATCCCAATGCACCTTGATACCCTTGTGCGATTCGCTGCCTGTCATGATAACCCGGCCTTTGGCCTTTTGGAGCAGCGGGAACAGCTCATGGGTAAGCATAAAACCAGCTAGGTAATTGAGAGCAAATTGCTGTTCATATCCTTCTTCGGTGGTCATATACCAACTGCGGACGCAACCCGCATTGTTGATCAGGGCATATAATTCCCCATGGCAGTTTTTGTTCAGGTAAGCGCTAATTTCATCGGCCACTCGGAGTACCTCACGCTGCTGCATCAGATCTCCCCAAAAGTAGGTAACTTTTGCATTCCGGTTTACAGATAGAATGTCCTTTTCCGCCTTGTCACAATTCTCATTGCTGTGACCGATGCCGAGAATGTTGAAACCTTGGCGGGTCAAAATGCGTACTGTTTCCAGACCAATGCCAGAAGTGGCACCGGTAATTACAATCGTTTTCATTTAATTCGCTCCCTTATACCCGAACCAACCCCATGCGTGCCAAAATCCAAGAGCACCGGAAGAAATCATTGATACGATCATGCCAAGTACGGAAGAAGCAGCAAAAACGGCAAGCGCGGTCAGTGCGATCGACCTTAACCGGCGATTGGCCTTAGGGGCAAGCTGCGGATGAATTGCGAGTGGCGGCAACACAGCCTTTCCAGAGGACGCGGCGATAGTATTACGATGAAATCGCCCAAAGGAACGCATCAGCTGGCGCATAAATGCAGCGAAGTAGACACATCCGACTACCACAAGAACAGAGAGCGATGCAAATGATAGTCCGAATATTGCGCCGCACCAATAAGGCATTGGCGGTATTAGTGAATAGATGTTAAGCCCGCCAAGCAAACATGCAGCAATTACCGCGCAGGTTAGCGAAAATACTGCCATGACTACTTCCCACGTGACTAGAAGTGCGAAGAAAATACCTGCAAAAAGGTCAACAAAGCAAAGTCCAATCATCGTGGTTATTTTTTTACCGCCATGCTTTGGCCTTTCAGTGCTGCTCTCAAATTGAGAAGCATGCGCAATGGGGTCTCCAAGTTTGGCGGCGATTTCCTCCTCGGAAAAACCATCAGCCATTTTGAAGGCAAAGTGCTGCTCGTATTCGCAGATAATGTCAGCTGCGTCAGCGACTTTGTTTTTGCTCAATTCATAGGCAAGCGTCGCCAGAAACTCATTCTTTGTCATGATCATCATCCTCCAATAAGAATTCAACAGTTCGAGCAAAACGCAAGTATTCGGCCAGATCAATTTTATAGGTTTCCCGTCCAAGCTCAGTAAGTGAATAATACTTGCGCGGAGGGCCACCGCTTTCTTCTTGCAGAAATGTGGTGAGAAGGCCGTCGTTCTTAAGCTTCCTCAAAATGGGGTAGACAGTGCCGTCAGCTATATCAATATGCTTGGAGAGGTACTCCGAGATTTCGTATCCATAGCAGTCGCGCTTTTTCAACAGTGACATCACGCAAAGCTCCAGCACCCCTTTTTTATATTGAATATTCATAAAACACCGTTCCTCTCCCACAGATTACATTTGCACAATACAGGCCGTCGTATACTACTAAATTATATTCACTAGTGAAGAATTTGTCAAGGATTTGGCCAGAAGGCGGTAAGGGTAGTGCCACGAGGGTGGTAGTCAGGGTGGTGTTCTATAATGATTCCAGTTTTGGTATAATGTATTTCGGATTATATCTCGGATTGCCGATGAAGCCAGTGCCCAAAGAGTATCTATTGCGAGGTGTTATTGCCTTATGTGTCGCGTCATTACGCCTGACCATTTGGATTGCGCCGTCGAATTCTCCTGGAAACTGTGCGGCGACATGAAGCAAAGAAGCTATCCTTTGTATCGATCCCGACCGCAAATGCTGCAGGAATACCGGTGGAGTGTAGAACACGAAAACGGCGAACTGGTGGGCTGGTTTGAAAAGGAGGAGTTGCGCGGAATTCTCTGCTATTACTGGCTGCCTGAGGATTCTTATGTGCAGACAACCGGTTTTTACATTGCCAGCGCCGGCGAGAGCGGCGAGCCTTATCGAAAGATTGCGGACGCTTTTCTATCATATTTGGAGCACAAATTTCCAGACTACGAAATTAACATTGGCATCCCCGCAGAAAACCGCAGAGCGGCCGAGACGCTGGCGGCGCACGGATTCACAGTCGCTGAAGCCAGTCATGACATGCGCTTGGCAAAAGAGGATTTCCGAAAGCTGTCTGCATTGCATGAGATTATTCGCATTGATGAGACGAACTTCGATCAGTACGCAGAATTCCATGATTCTCATTTTCAAAATATTTACTGGAATGTCGCGCGTTTATGCAGTCAAATCAAAGAGTGGGACATCTTTGCGATCCGAGACGGCCAAAACATCGGGAGCTGTATCTTTTCGCAAACAAGCGGTGGTAGTGGTAGCGACAGTAGCAATGCCAGCGACAGCGGCGGCAACGACAGCCGTAACAGCTCGGCTTATGGCGAGATCTTTGGCATGTATGCGGCCGACGCTCAAAGCGCGCACAGCCTGTTATCAGCAACGCTCGCCAACATGTTTGCCAAGGCCCCTTCGATTCAGGAAGTGATCTATTTTATAGAAGACTATCAACAAATCGCGCGCCAAACTGCGCTGGCCAGCGGTTTTCGAATAATGAGTCATTATCAACTGTGGGTTAAATGACACGAGGGGACACGAGGGGACGGTTCTCCTGTGTCGTTTAAATGACACAGGAGAACCGTCCCCTCGTGTCCAGCAGAACCGTCCCCTCGTGTTCCCCTTCGTGCTCTCTCAAAAAAGGACTTTTCGCATTCCAAAAGAAATCTATGTCATGACAGAGAACAACCGAACGGAGGATGAGCATGACTAAAGCTCTGTTAACGGGCAATGAGGCAATTGCCCGCGGTGCATACGAGTATGGCGTCTCAGTTGCGACGGCTTACCCTGGTACACCGAGTACTGAAATCCTGGAAAACATCGCCCAGTGGAAAGAGATCCGCGCCCAGTGGTCGCCGAATGAGAAAGTTGCCTTGGAAGTGGCAATCGGCGCTTCCATTGCAGGCGCCCGAACGCTGGTTGCCATGAAGCATGTGGGAGTCAACGTAGCCGCTGATCCGCTATTCACTTTCACCTATACCGGCGTGAATGGCGGCTTGGTCTTGGTTTCGGCAGACGACCCAGGCCTGCACAGTTCGCAAAACGAGCAGGACAACCGTACTTATGCCCGTTTTGCCAAGATGGGCTTGTTGGAACCAGCTGACAGTCAGGAAGCGAAAGATATGGTCGGCCAGGCGCTCATGATTAGCGAGCGTTTTGACGTACCGGTAATGCTGCGTACTACTACGCGCATTTCGCACTCCAAAACGCTCGTGGAGCTGGGCGAACCCCAAGCCAGAACCCTGAAGGAATATAAGAAAGATGTCCGAAAGTACGTGGCCGTTCCGGCGAATGCCAAAGTACGCACCGGTGTCAAACAACAGCGCTTGCTGGAAATGGCGGAGTTCAGCGAACAGACCGAGCTGAACCGCATTGAATGGCGTGAAAAACGAGTTGGTGTTGTCACCAGCGGCATCGCCTATCAATACGTCAAGGAAGCGCTACCAGAGGCTTCCGTTCTGAAACTGGGATTCACGAATCCGATCCCGCTCAAGAAAATCGCCGATTTCGCCGCCCAAGTCGAACAGCTCTGGGTGATCGAAGAACTCGATCCACTGGTGGAAGAGCAGATCCGTGCGGCCGGGATTAAGGTATCTGGCGGCAAGGCCGAATTAAGCCGCGTAGGCGAATACAGCCCCAGCATGATTCGTAAGGCCATCCTTGGGGAGGATTCCACCGCCCAGGCACCCGCGGCGGTACCCGTGCGTCCGCCGGTGCTTTGTCCGGGCTGTCCGCATCGCGGACCCTTCTACGCCCTGAGAAAAAATCGCAAACGTGTCACAGGCGATATTGGCTGTTACACATTAGGCGCTTCGGCACCGCTGGAGAGCATTGACACCACGATTTGCATGGGAGCCAGTATTCCGGTAGCGCTCGGCATGGAAAAAGCACGCCCGGAGGAAGTGGAAAACCTGGTGGCCGTAATAGGGGACTCCACCTTCCTGCATTCCGGTATTACCGGCTTAATTGATACCGTTTATAACAAAGGAACCACGACGATCATGATCTTGGATAATAGCATTACCGCCATGACCGGACACCAGCACCACGCTGCCACTGGTCAGACGCTGCAAGGTGAAGCCACTTCGCAGGTTGACTTTGAAGCACTATGCCGCGCCGTGGGCGTTAAGCGCGTGCGTGTCGTTGATGCCGGTAACCTAGCTGAGCTCGAACAGGCGATTAAGGAAGAAACCGCCGTTCGCGAACCTTCGGTGATCATTGCCCGCCGTCCGTGTGCTCTTATCGCCAAGCAGACTGCACCACGGCTGAAAGTGAATCACGATGCTTGCACCGGCTGCCGTATGTGTATGAGCATTGGCTGCCCGGCGATCAGCTTTGCTGATAAAAAGAGCACCATCGATCCCACGCTATGCGTTGGCTGCGGACTTTGTCAGCAAGTCTGCAAATTCAATGCCATAGTGCCAGAGGAGGGACAATAATGAAAGGTACAATGAGCATTCTTCTGGTGGGTGTCGGCGGTCAGGGAACCATCCTGGCCAGCAAGATCCTTTCAGAAGTCGCGATGCGGCAAGGCTATGATGTTAAGATGACCGAAATCCACGGCATGGCTCAGCGCGGTGGCAGTGTGGTCACCCAAGTGCGCATGGGAGAGAAAGTGCATTCGCCGCTGATTGAACCCGGTCAGGCCGACTATATTGTTGCTTTCGAACAGCTGGAAGGTTTGCGCTGGATGCACTATCTGAACGACCATGGCACCGTCATCGTCAATACGCAGCGCATTAATCCGATGACTGTGATTACAGGTGCCGCCGAGTATCCGGGCGACGCTCTGGAACAGATTAAGGCTGGCGCACCGAACATGGTGCAGCTGAATGCGCTGGACATCGCCAAACAGCTTGGCAATATGCGTGTCGTAAATGTCGTGCTGTTAGGTGCGATGGCCAAACAGACCACCATTACCAAAGATGATTGGCTGGCCGCGCTGGAGACTACTGTGCCCGCCCGTTTTCTGGATTTGAACCGCCAGGCCTTCCTGGCCGGTTACAGCGCTTAGGAAAACCGTCTGCGCGTCATATTTATCGCTTTCGCTCTCGCCCTCAGAGGAAAAGGAAAGCCCCGGCAATTAGAAATTGCCGGGGCTCTTTTGATGTGCGCCACGCATGGCGATTAACTAGGCGGTGAAAGTCCGCTATGGGGGTTAGT
>ENA-UOOI01000413-UOOI01000413.1-fermentation-metagenome-genome-assembly--contig:-NODE-413-length-55284-cov-6.172409_pt1 | contig 55284 bp, 49 predicted proteins | sample MGYA00245779_ERZ724027 | MGnify/ENA primary metagenome ERZ724027 (study PRJEB28704, sample SAMN03018318) | fermentation metagenome | biome: anthropogenic terrestrial biome; feature: soil; material...
TAATGATATTATGCAGATTTTAAAAAATATAAAGTCAATGTAAAGCCTTTATTGACAAAGTATCGCTATTATGGTATAAATGAGTACATAAAATATTGTTTTTTATGGGTCGCTAAGAGTCGGATATCTACCTGTAATGCAACAAATACTTTAATCTATTCAGATTACAGGCAAAAAAGAAAAATGAGGTAATTTATTTTTACAGGGCAGCATATGAATTTGTTAATTCATTAAAATTCATTCTAAGCATGATGATTCTTTCAAATTGCAACGGGGGTGATCGATCAAAACGCTGACCGAAGCGGTTGTATGATCTACTGAAATGAAATAAAGAGGGAAAAGAGAGGATACGATAATTTATGAAAAAGCGTGTTACAATGGCTTTGTCGGCATTGATGGCAGCGATGGTTCTCTTTACGGGATGCGCGTCTTCGGGCGGTGCATCGTCCCAGGCGGGCAGCGCTCAAGGTTCCTCTGCTGCTGCCTCAGAATCGGCGGAACGGGTCAAAGACTCTAATGTAGTTGCTGCCATGAAGGCAGATGTCATCACGCTGGACCCGGCGGATGCCAATCAGACACTTGACGGAGGGCTTCAGCGGCTGATTATGGACGGCATGTTTGGATTTGACAAAGACGGAAAAGTCATCAACATGCTTGCAACCGGCTATCAGGCCAATGACAAGGCAACTCAGTTCACCATTAAACTGAGAAAAGGCATTACTTTCACCGACGGTACCCCCTGGAACGCCGATGCAGCCATTGCTAATCTGAACAAACTTTCCGACCAGAGCCTTGGCTTAAGAAGAAACGGCCTGTTTAAGATGGTTGACAAGACGGAGAAAATCGACGACTATACCATTCGCGTCGACCTGAAATACTCTTTTGGCGCTTTCGTTAACACGCTGGCGCACCCGGCAGCTTCCATGATGAGCCCCAAACAAATTCAGAAGGGCGAAAAGGCCTGTTCTTCCAATCCGGTCGGAACAGGGCAATATAGATTTGTAGAGTGGAAACCCGGCCAGGATGTAAAGCTGGCCTTAAATGAAAACTGGTGGGGCTACAGTGCGAAACTCTGCGGCGGCAAAGCGCTGGTTGCCTCCAACGCAGGTTTTTCCACCATTACTTTCAAACCGGTCAAAGAAGCGGCCACCAGAGTTTCCATGATTCAGTCCGGCGACGCCGATTTCATTTTCCCGGTTCCTACGGAATCCTATGCCGCGCTGAAAGCAAACAGTTCTATTGACGTTGAGGACGCAGAGGGAATTGTCGTCGATTACCTGAACCTCAATACGAAAAAGAAAGCCCTTTCCAATGTGAAAGTTCGTCAGGCAATCAACGAGGCGGTTAACCGGGAGGCTTTTTGCAAAATCGTGAAAAACGGCATGGCATCCCCGGCAACGTCGTTCATTGCTCCGAAAGTTCAATACTACAAGCAGGAATCTGCGGTTTCCTACAATCTGAGCGACGCCAAGAAACTGATGGCGGAGGCCGGTTATTCGAACGGACTGAATCTGACGGCCTATTCCAGCAATACGGCGGAGTTTGTCAAAATGGGCGAATTCATTCAGCAGCAGCTGGCGCAGATCGGGATCAAGCTGAAACTGGTGCCGACGGAAACGGCGACGATGAACCAGAAGATCGACGGGTTCAAAGGTGACGGAGCGGATGCGGTCTACGATATTGAGATCAGCGGATGGTCTCCGTCCACCGGCGATGCGGACTGGGCGCTGCGCCCCTGCTTCTCCAATACCATGTTCGTAAAATTCGGCGGTGCAGACTACAGTTACTTTGACAATTCCGATTATGAAGCCTGCATTACCAAAGGCCTTTCCTCCGCCGACGCAAGCGTGCGGAAAGCAGCTTATGCGACGGCGCAGGATATCCTCTGGAAACAGGTCCCGTCGATCGCACTGGCAAACGACTTCAATACCTGGGCCTCCGGAAAGCATGTAAAGAACCTTGGAATCTATCCGGACGGAGCCGTTTATATGAGAGACGGCGTATATGTAAAATAAATCCTTCGGACAGCCGGCAGTCTGGCGTGCTGAAGTTGTTCTTATTGGCTGTCTGCATGGTCGCAGAAGAGAGAATCCAGCCTTATTGCGCCTTGCGATAAGGCTGGTTTTTTAAATATTTTAAAGAGGCGGGTTAAGGCCAATGCTACGTTATGTTGTCAAACGAATTCTTGGAATGATTCCCACGCTTCTGCTGGTGACGATCTTTGTCTTCATGTTTATTCATTTAATTCCCGGTGATGCGGCAAGATTGTCCGCTGGTCCGGAAGCCTCACAGCAGACGGTGGAAACCATCCGAAAACAGCTTGGGCTGGATAAGCCTCTGCTGGCTCAGTACGGAATCTGGATGAATCATCTGCTTCATGGGAATTTGGGAACGTCCATCCAGACAAAACGGCCGGTGATCTATGAGATCGGCCAGCGGTACTGGAAGACGATGTCGCTGGCTTTGGCCAGCTTAATCTGGAGTACCATTGTAGGGGTCCTGCTCGGGGTCTGGTCCGGCCGCCACCGTTCTCACTGGCAGGATTACACTGGAATGACCGTAGCCGTTTCGGGCATTTCGCTGCCTTCGTTCTGGATCGGATTTATTGTCATCATTATTTTTTCCGTCAATCTGAAAGTCCTGCCGGCAACCGGCGCCGATTCGTGGAAAAGCCTGATCCTTCCGTCGTTTACGCTGGGGGCCGGGATTGCGGCGGTTCTTGCGCGTTTCACGCGCTCTTCCATTGTAGAAGTGCTGAAAGAGGATTACGTGCGCACGGCGCGGGCAAAGGGAATCAAAGAAAAACGGGTGGTCTGGCGGCATGCGTTCCGCAACGCTCTGATCCCGGTCGTTACGGTCGCAGGTCTGCAATTTGGCTTTCTGCTTGGGGGTTCGGTCATTGTCGAATCGGTGTTCGCTTACCCCGGTTTGGGCAGTTTGCTTCTGGATTCCATCAATACCAGGGACTATCCCTGCGTTCAGGCATTGATTTTGATCTTTTCCCTGCATTTTATTTTAATTAACCTGATTGTGGATATCCTCTACGCGGTATTAAATCCAGAGATACAACTGAGCTGAAAGGGAGTAGCCGTGCCATGAATCGTTTGGATCAGAAAAGTACCAAAACAAAAGATGAAAAAACCGATATCCGGACTCCGTTTCATGAGTTTATCCGGAAGTTTAAAAAGCAGAAGACAGCGCTGGCCGCCGGCACCTTCATTCTGCTGCTGGCTGTCCTTGCCATCATTTGCTACAACGTTGTCCCTTATCAAATCAATCAGTACAGTTACCAGGACGTGCTGTGCGGACCGTCTTTCAAGCATCTGTTCGGAACCGATGCGTTCGGCAGGGATATCTTCAGCCGGGTGCTGTGCGGTACGCGGATTTCTCTTTCCGTCGGGCTGGTTTCCGTTACGACCGCCGCGGTTGTGGGAACGTTCTTAGGCCTTATCGGCTGGTACTACGGGGGAGTCCTGGACGAGATTATCATGCGGATCGGGGATACTCTGTTTGCCTTTCCGGGCCTGATCCTTGCAATTGCCATTGTGGCCATCCTGGGGCCCGGCCTGTACAACGTGGTAATTGCGGTTGCCATTTTCGGAACGCCGACCTTTGCGCGGCTGGTCCGCAGCAGCACGCTGGAGCTGAAAAGAAGCGTGTATGTCATGGCGGCGCGGAATCTGGGGGCGAGCGATTCCCGGATTCTGGCAAAGTACATTTTGCCGGGGGCAATTCCGAACATCATCGTGCAGTATACCATGTCGATCGGCACTTCCATTCTGACGGCGTCCGGTCTGAGCTTTCTCGGAATGGGGGCTTCGGCGCCGACCCCGGAGTGGGGTCTGATGCTGAGCGACGGGCGCAACTATATGTCCACAGCGCCCCATGTTGCCATTTTCCCCGGGCTGGCGATCTTTCTGACCGTGCTCAGCTTTAATCTGCTGGGCGATGGACTGCGAGATGCGCTGGATCCCAAATTAAGCGAATAGGGGCGGAGCAGTATGAGCGATCAATCGGAAAAGACAATCCTAAAAATAGAGAATCTGTGCACTTATTTTTTTACGGACGACGGCGTTGTAAAATCCGTGGACGGAGTAAACCTGACTCTGAAGCAGGGGGCCACCCTCGGCATTGTGGGTGAATCCGGCAGCGGAAAAAGCGTAACGGCCTTGTCCGTGATGGGGCTGCTGATGGGAACCAAAGGGAAAGTCGTAAACGGCAAAATCCTGCTTGACGGCAAAGATATCGTCAATGTCAGCGAAGAGACCAAGCGGAAACTGCGGGGCAGCCAGATTGCGATGATCTTTCAGGAGCCGATGACCAGCCTGAATCCGGTGATGAAAATCGGAAAGCAGATCACGGAGGCGATTCTCGCCCACCAGCAGATTTCAAAAGCCGAGGCAAGAAGCAAAACGCTGGATATGCTGAAGAAAGTCGAGCTTCCCAGAGCCGAGCAGATTCTGGACGAATATCCTTACCAGCTTTCGGGAGGGCAGCGCCAGAGAGTCATGATTGCCATGGCCTTGGTCTGCAAACCGAAAATACTGATTGCGGATGAGCCGACCACCGCGCTGGACGTCACGATTCAGGCTCAAATTCTGGAACTGATGAACCACCTGAAAAAAGAGGTGGGCACCTCTACGCTGTTTATCACCCATAACCTTGGCGTCGTTGCGGAAACCTGCGACGACGTGGCCGTGATGTACTGCGGCCGTGTGGTGGAATCGGGCAGCGTCTTCGACATCTTTGACCATCCGGGGCATCCCTACACCAAAGGCCTGCTGGCTTCCATTCCCCGGCTTGGGGAGCATGTGGAGCGGCTGGACTGCATCCCTGGAAATGTGCCGAATCCTAAATATATGCCGCAGGGCTGTAAGTTTGCCCCCAGATGCAGCTTCGCCATGGACATCTGCCGCAGAGAGGAACCGGAGTTCTGCGACCTTGGCGAGGGGCACAAAAGCAGGTGCTGGCTGTGCCACAAGGGAGCGGAGGAATGAAAATGAAGAAAGTTCTGCTGCATGTTGAAGATCTGAAGGCGTATTACCCGGTTCACGGCGGGCTTTTGGGCAAGACCGCCTATGTCAAAGCGCTGGACGGCGTTACGTTCGATGTGTTTGAGGGGGAAGTTTTCGGCATTGTGGGGGAGTCCGGGTGCGGAAAATCCACGCTGAGCAAGGTGATCTGCCGTCTGGAAAAAAGCACGGGCGGAAAGATTTACTTCGATGGTAAAGATATCACTCAGTACAGCAACCGCCAAATGCGGGACATTCATAAACAGATTCAGATGGTTTTTCAGGATCCCTACGCCTCCTTGAATCCCCGCATGTCCGTACGGAACATTCTTGCCGAACCGATGCTGATCCACCATCTGGCCAAAGGAAAAGAAGAAATTGACGAGCGGGTGGTTTCCCTGCTGCGGAAAGTCGGGCTGGATGACTATCATGCCAACCGGTATCCGCACGAATTCAGCGGCGGGCAGCGGCAGAGAATCGGAATTGCCCGCGCCCTTGCGGTGGAACCCAAGCTGATCATTGCCGACGAGCCGGTTTCCGCGCTGGATGTGTCCATCCAGTCGCAGGTGCTGAACCTGATGAGCGACCTGCAAAAGGAAATGAATCTGACTTATATTTTCATCGCCCATGACCTGAGCGTGGTGGAACACATCAGCGACCGGGTCGGCGTAATGTACCTCGGCAGCTTTGTCGAAATGGCCGATAAAGATTCCCTGTATCAGCATCCGATGCACCCGTACACCCAGGCGCTGCTCTCGGCGGTTCCGCTCCCGAATCCGCACCTGAGGAAAGAGCGGGCCGCTTTGCAGGGCAGTATTCCGTCCGCGCTGAATCCTCCTTCGGGATGCAAGTTCCATACGAGGTGCCCGAAGTGCATGGAACAGTGCAAGCATGTTGCCCCTAACTGGGTGGAAGTTTCGCCGGGGCACAGGGTTTGCTGCCATCTCTATGACAACAATAGTGAGCCACAAAACAAAAAAGAATAAAGAACGGAAAGAAGTATTTTCATGATTTTAATGATTCGCAACGTACGTATTAACGGAGAGGGAGAGCCGGCTGACGTTCTGACTGTCAACGGCCAGATTGCGCAGATCGGCAGAAAGCTGGAGAACCCGTTTCCCCATGCGGAAGTGATCGACGGAGACGGCGCAAGCGCAATTCCAGGTTACATCGACCAGCATGTCCATGTGACGGGCGGCGGCGGAGAAGGCGGCTTCAAATATCAGGTGCCCGGGATCCGGGTATCCGATATTGTCTCCGCCGGCGTTACCACCCTGGTCGGCCTGCTGGGGACCGATGGAACGACGCGGTCAGTGGAAAACCTTGTCGCAAAGGTCAAGGGGCTGAAAGAAGAGGGCCTGACCGCCTACTGCCTGACCGGGGCCTATGAATATCCGTCGCCGACCATCACCGGTTCGGTCAAAAAGGATATCGCCTTTATTGATGAAGTGATCGGGGTCAAGATTGCGATTTCGGATCACCGCTGTTCCAACATTTCAAAGCGGGATCTGATTCGGCTTGCATCGGAGGCAAGACTCGGCGGGGTTCTCGCCAACAAACCGGGCATCGTACATATGCATATCGGGCGCGGAAAGAAAAAACTCGACGATGTCTTCGATATTTTAAAGACCGAGGATATCCCGATTCAGGTATTCCGCCCAACCCATGTCGGCGGCATTTTCGACGACGCCATCCGGTTTGCAAACCTCGGCGGCTACATTGATTTCACCGCCGACCCGGAAGGAAAAAAGACGGCCGGGCAGCTGGTCAAGGCGTTCTCTCTGGCTCCGAAGGAAAATATCACTCTCAGCACGGATTCCAACGGCAGTTTCCCGAAATGGAACGAGAAAAAGGAACTGATCGGCATGAGCGCCGGGAAGATCACCAATCTGCATCAGGTGATCCGGTGCCTGGTACAGGATTACCAGATTCCCCTCGCCGAAGCGATCCGCGTTTCCACCGAAAATGTTGCCAAGGCACTGAAACTGTATCCCCGTAAAGGCGTCCTCCGTGAAGGCAGCGATGCGGATCTCCTGCTGCTGGACAGCGACTGCCGGATCGACACCGTGGTTGCCAAAGGCGCGGTGATGATGAAAAACAAAAAAGTGCTTAAAAAAGGCGTTTTTGAAGAATAGTCCGTTTCCTGACCGCGAGGAATTAAAACGGCCCTGACAGGGCCGAATCGCCATTTTGAAAGGGAAGAACAAGATGGATCAAACGGAAACTCTGAAAATGATTGAAGAACTCTCCAATGCCAACGGCGTCTCCGGCTTTGAAGAAGAAGTCTTGAAAGTGCTGAGAAACTATGGAGAAGGGCTGGGCCGGATTTCGGAGGACAGCCTGCGGAACCTGTATCTGAAAAGAAAAGAGAACCGGGACGATCGGCCGGTCGTTCAGCTGGACGCCCACAGCGACGAGGTTGGCTTCATGGTGCAGGCGGTCAAACCGAACGGCACCCTCCGGTTTATCACCATGGGCGGATGGGTCGCCAACAACATCCCGGCCCACCGGGTCCGGGTCCGCAACGCGGAGGGAAAATATATTCCCGGTGTGGTCGCGGCGAAGCCGCCGCATTTTATGAGCGAGGAAGAGCGCAGAAAACCGGCTCTGGTGGCGGATATGGTGATTGACGTCGGTTCCTCTTCCCGGGAAGAGACGATGAAGGACTATCAAATCCGCGTCGGCGCGCCGGTCGTTCCGGATGTGGACTTTGAATATGTTCCCGAAAGGGGTTTGATGTTCGGCAAGGCGTTTGACTGCCGTCTGGGATGCGCCGCGATCCTTTCAACTCTGCAAAAGCTGAGCGGCCGGCCGCTGGATGTCGACTTGGTCGCCGGATTTTCGGTGCAGGAAGAAGTGGGAGTCCGCGGAGCGACGGTCACGGCGAACACAATCAAGCCTGACCTTGCCATCGTCTTTGAGGGCTGCCCCGCCGACGACACGTTTACGGAACCGTACCTGACGCAGACGGCGCTCAGACACGGCCCGATGCTGCGCCATATCGATGCGCGCATGATTACCAACCCGCGGTTTATGCGCTATGCGCTGGACCTTGCCGAGGAACGGGGAATCCCGGTTCAGGAAGCAGTCCGGACGGGTGGGGCGACCAACGGCGCGCCCATTCATCTTTCCAATTCCAGCGTGCCCGTCATCGTCATCGGGCTGCCCGTGCGCTACATTCATTCGCATTACGGCATTGCCTGTTATTCTGATTTTGAAAACGCGGTCCGGCTTGCTTCGGAGATCATCCAGACCCTGAATGGAAATGTGATCCGCTCGTTTTAAAGCCGGCCTTTACCTTTGTCCTTCCGCCTGTGTTGTCTTGCCGGCAAAACAGGCGGAAGAATTCTTGTACGGAAGGAGAAAAAAGGAACGCCATGCGAAAACCTTTGATTGGAATGACAGGCGGCTTTCGGCAGCAGGATGCCCAAAAAACGGAGGGAAGCCAGCGGCTGAACATAAGCAATGCCTATACGGTATCCATCCTCCGCGCCGGAGGGCTTCCGGTTGTCCTTCCGCTGACAGATGACCGGGAGGCCGTTCGGGAGCTCATCGAGTCGGTCGACGGGCTTCTGGTAACGGGCGGCGTGGACGTCAATCCGCTGCGGTACGGGGAAGAACCCCTGCCAAAACAGGGCTATATCTGCTCGCTGCGGGACAGCACGGATCTCTGTGCCATCCACAGTGCGGCCGAGTGCCATCGGCCGATCCTTGGCATTTGCCGCGGCCTTCAGATTATCAATGTGGCATTCGGCGGAACGCTGTATCAGGATCTTTCCTATATGAATGGAACGCCGCTGAAGCACTCGCAGGAGTCTGAACCGGAGTGCGCGGGGCATACCGTAACCATCAAGCAGGAAAGCCGCCTCTTTCAGATTCTGGGCGGCACGATTCAGACCAACAGCTTTCATCATCAGGCTGCGAAGCGCGTTGCGGAAGACTTTTTAGTCGGAGCAACAACGAAAGACGGAGTGGTCGAAGAGATTGAAAAAAAATCCGACGGCTTTGTGGTTGGAATTCAGTGGCACCCGGAATTGATGGCTGCCAGCGGAGACCCGGTCATGCAGAAAATTTTTAATCTGTTTGTGCGCGCCTGCGGTGATTCCCGGCCTGAGAGGCCGGCCGGCTAGCGTGGGTGCCGGTCATAGCGAAGAAGGCCGCAGCGGGCAAAAGCATTTGCTTTTGCCCGCTGCGGCCCTTTCGTTTCCGTAAGTTCAGTGTTCCGCTTTGAAATCGTTCTTCAGCTTCAGCGACGCGAGGACAGTCTTAAGATTCTGAGCCTGACCGTTCAACTCTTCGCTGGCTGCGGCACTTTCTTCGCTTGTGGCCGAATTGGTCTGCACTACGGCGGAAACCTGATTGATGCCGGTCGTGATTTGACTGATTGCCGATGCCTGTTCGTTAGAAGCCTTTGAAATTTCCTGAATCAGGCTGGCGGCCTTTTCTGCCGTGCCGATAACATTATGCAGCGAGTCTGCCGTATCATCCGCGATTTTTTTGCCTTTTTCAACAGAGCTGATGGAATTTTCAATCAAAGCGGTGGTGCCTTTTGCGGCTTCCGCACTCTTGCCCGCCAAATTGCGGACCTCGTCGGCAACAACCGCAAATCCTTTTCCGGCCTCACCGGCCCGAGCGGCTTCCACCGCGGCGTTCAGGGAAAGGATATTCGTCTGAAACGCGATATCGTTGATGGTTTTGATAATCTTGGCAATTTGATTGGACGATTCGCTGATTCCCTGCATGGCGGCTACCATGGCCTGCATTTGTTCATTGCTGTGCATAAGATTCGCCGAGGAATTCTGCGACAGCTTGCTGGCGTTCTCGGCATTCAGCGCGTTGGAATTGACCTTATCTGATACTTCAGAAATGGTGGCGGACAGTTCTTCGATGGAGCTGGCCTGTTCCGTCGCTCCCTGCGCCAGGGACTGTGCCGCACTCGAAACCTGATCCGCTCCGCCGGCAATCTGCTGCGAAGACTGCTGGAATTCCCCAAAAATGGAATTCAGGTTTGCAATGATGGAATTCAGGGAATCCCGGATTTTAACGAAATCGCCCTTGTAATCCTGCTTCGTTTCGATGGTACAGTTGCCATGTTCAAGGCTGGTGAGGACGAACGAAATTTCATCAATATCACTGCGCAGCGTACCGATCGTTTCGGCGAAGGAAGCTGACAGCATGCCGATTTCATTTTTCGCGTCGATCTGAGGAACTTCGGAATGTAAATCGCCGTCCGCGAGCTTTTCAATTCTTTTCGTCAGGAGAATGATTGGATTTGCGATCGGTTCCGCAAGCTTGAAGCCGATGAAGAACGACAGAAGAATGAACAAAAGCGCCAGCCCGAGCGAAAACATGATCGAAGTGTAGAAATTGTGCATCATTTCGGATTTCTTCGCCACAATTCCGATCGCCCAGCCGTCGGTGTCCGGGATTGTTCGGTAGCCGATGGTCTGGGCTGCTCCGTTGAATTTGCAGTCCTGGATACCGGATTCCCCGCAAATCATATTTTGAATCACCGAGGCCGCGCCGCTGTAGGAACTGTCTTCTTTCGCGCGGCTGATATAATTGATCTGCTTTGTGACGGTATTACGGTCTTTATTCGCGATGATTTTTCCGTCCTTATCCACGATAAAGCCGTACCCGGATTGGCCGATGGAGATGCCGTCGACCATTTTGCTGAAGGTAGCGCTGTCCAGCGTGGCGATGATAATACCGTTGTAGCCGCCGTTATTGATTTTAGCGGAAACGATCAGAACGGTCTTTTTAGTTGTGGAACTTACTATAGTTGAAGAAATGTAAGTCTTTCCAGCCATGGACTGCTTAAAATATTCCCGCTGGGTGACAAAGCCGCCGTCGGTAGCGTGGCCGCCTGCATCGGCGACCGCAAGAGTTGCAAAACCATACTGCTTTGCCAGCTTGGCCAGAATCGCATTTCTTTGCGCCAGAGATTTGCTCGAATCGGTAATGGAAGTATTCTGAGCGATGGATTCGATTTTAATTTTAAAGACTTGAATGGCGTTCTGTACGGTTTGGGAGTAAGCAACGGCATTTTCGTTAAGCCGAACGTCCATATTGTCAATGGAGTCGCGGTATAGGATAACCGAGTTTGCCACGCCGCATAGGACGGTAATGGAAACAGCCAGCCCGATCATTCCTCTTAACAGTTGCTTTTTGATGGACCCTTTGACTTTCATGTTGTCAATCCTTTCCAGTTCAGGACTCAGATACTATCGCGATGGTATGTTATAACTATATATCGGTCCTGTTGATATCGAATTTTATCGAATTCTGTCGATATCTATGCTTCCTATTAATTATAAATAAACCATATAATTGCCCTATAGATCAGGCCCGATGTTTCCGCTCTTAAGGTTTTATATTCGAAGTTTGTCGAATGATCTGGCAGATGAAAGCCGTCATTCATTCAGGCAGGAGGAGAAAAAAGACACGGGTCATCCCGCCCGCAACGCAAAAGAACAGCCGCGCCAGGCATCCTGTCTAGAATGCCCGGCGCGGCTGTTTTGTGAACAGTGCGGCTGTTTATGGATGAGAGGAATATATGTCCGCATACTCAGGATGCTTGGAAAACCAGTCTATGGCGTAAGAACAGGTCGGGTATGCTTTTATTTGCTTTTTCCTCATCGTCTGCGCAACCGCCAAAAGAAGCCTGCCTGCGATTCCCTGCCCGCGCAGGGAATCGTCGACAAAGGTATGATTGATATTGACAATGTCTTTTGAGATGGCGGGAAATGTTACTTCCGCAATTGTTTTTCCAGCTTTGTCTGTCATAAAAATCCGATGTTCCGAATAGTTTAATTCCATACTTAGCCCTCCATCCGCTTTGCCGGCTCAAATTTCTGTCAGCGGCAAGTTATACTTTGCTGTTTGCTTCCCGTCCCGGAATGAAAACTCCGCCCGTGTGTCCTTTTGGATTCGCGTGGCGGCAAAACTACCTGAGGCTTGACCTGAATCAATGTTAAAAAACATTATAAGATCAATCTGTTAAAAAGTCAACGAAGTCACTTGAAGAGAAACAGACCGCGTTCCCCAATAGATCTCCGGCGGGCGAGGGACGGGAAGCAATATTTTACAGACGAAGGTCTTCGTGCTATCATGGAGATACCGTGAAAAAATGAGGTGTTGCATATCATGAAAACAATCTTGTGCTATGGCGATTCCAACACATGGGGCTTTGACTATGAAACGCAGGGAAGGTTCCCTTATGAAGTGCGTTGGCCCAATGTGATGCAGAAAATTCTGGGCGGCGGTTTCCATGTGATTGAGGAAGGCTTAGCGGGCCGCACGACAGTATTGGACGACCCGGACGACGAGTCGCCGGAAGCAAAAAACGGACTGAAATATCTGAACCCTTGTATACGCTCTCATTTCCCGCTGGATTTGATTCTCTTTATGCTTGGTACAAATGATCTGAAAATGAAATTCTTTACTTCTGCGCGCATGGTTGCGAAGAATGCTGAACGACTGATTGAAAAGTCCAGAGAGGAACTCTGCAGGTGGCAGGGCTATAAACCACAGATTTTACTGATTGCACCGGCCGTTATTGGGGATACCATTGAGAAATCAATGTTTGGGCCGATGTTCTGCGGGAACCGTTCTATTCTGGCTTCTATGGAACTGACGGATGAGTTGTGTAAAACAGCAGAGCGGCTTTCGTGCCACTTTTTGAATGCGGCGCAAATTGTAAAACCAAACGACGTGGACGCCATTCATCTGACCCGCGAGGGGCATCGGCAGTTGGGGAAAGCAACTGCCCGCAAAGTACAGGAAATTTTCGCGTAACGTCCGGCCTGTTCTCAAAAAGAATCCGGAGTGCTCCTTTTGCGGGGCGCTCCGGATTTTAGTTTTAACGGCGGATTTTATTTTGCTGCGACGATTTCTTACGCATGAAAGACGTATTGATCAAGACGTGACATAGCTTCTTTCACTCTGCTCAGAGGAAGCGCCAGGTTCATACGGATCCCATACGGCACGTGGAACATTTTCCCGTCCTGCCAGGCAACACCGACGTCCCAGCCTGCCTTTTCCAGTTCTTCGATTGCTTTGCCATGCTTTTTGCACCACTGTGTGCAGTCGAGAAGAAGCATATAAGTTCCCTCGGGCTTAGACAAGCTTACACCGTCAAAATGCTTTGTAATATAATCGTAGGCATAATTGACGTTGCCGCTCAGAACCTCGCGGAGCTCATCCACCCATTCGTAGCCTTCCGGCTGATAAGCCCCAATCAGCGCATGCATACTTAAGACGTTCATGTCATTATAATGGGCTTTGCTGCTCTGCGCACAGACCCGATCGCGAAGATAGGAATTATAAATAATGTGATAAGAACCGATCAGACCGGCCAGATTAAATGTTTTGCTGGGTGCGTAAAGTGCGACCGTCCGGTTGCGGGCGTCCTCACTGACAGACTGAGTGGGGGTATGTTTGTGCCCGTTCAGAATCAAATCGGACCAGATTTCATCAGAAATGACAACACAATGGTTGGCCCTGTAAACTTCCATGGCTTTTTCGATTTCCCATTTCTCCCATACACGGCCGCAGGGATTGTGCGGATTACAGAAAATCGCCAAATGGATCTTGTTGTCTTTCAGCTTTTGATCCATATCTTTATAATCCATACGCCAGATTCCGTCTTTATCCTGCTTCAAGGGGCTGTGGATGATCTTTCGGCCGATATTTTCCACGCTCATGGTAAAACCGATGTAGGTGGGAGAATGGATCAGAACCGCGTCTCCCGGAGCGGAAAACGCACACACGGTGGAAGCCACTCCGCCTAAAACGCCGTTTTCGTATCCGATGCATTCTTTTGTCAGGCCGGTAACGCCGTTGCGGGTCTCATGCCATTTGATAATGGACTGAAAGTACTCTTCGGTCGGCTGGAAATATCCGAACGCCGGGTGCTGCGCGCGTTTGATGATTTCTTCCGGAATGGTGGGAACCGTTGGGAAATTCATATCGGCGACCCACATGGGGATCACGTCGAATCCCTCTTTCGGCGGATCGGGTGCAAAGCCGGGATTGCGCCCCAGACCGTCGACCGCCATGGCATCTTTGCCGTGACGATCCATAATCGAAGTGAAATCGTATTTCATAAAAATTCATCCTCCTTAGAAAATTTTATACTGCATTTGAGAGAATGGGTCCTTTAGGCGGAAGATTATTCTCATTTTTCCGGAACGACGTATCCCCGGTTGGAAACCGCTTCAATTTCCACTTTTGCGTTCATCGGCAGCGCCGCAACCTGAAAGCAGACGCGGGCGGGCGGATCGTCTTGAAAATATTTTGCGTAGACCGTATTCATCGCGTTGAAATCCTTGATATCCGAAAGTAAGACCGTTGTCTTTAAGACATTGCAATAATCAATCTTCAATTCTTTCAGAATTTCCCCCAGATTTTTCAAGCATTGATCTGTTTGTTCCGCGATGCCGCCATCGGCGATTTTTCCCGTTTCCGGGCAAATCGGCAGCTGGCCGGAGATGAATTGAACGGCGTTCATGCATACTGCCTGGGAATACGGCCCGACCGCAGCCGGGGCTCCGTTCGTATGAGCAATTGTTTTTGTTTTCATTTTTGGTTCTCCTTTTCTTTAGTCTTTTTCATAGCTAATTTCCATATGGACTTTCTTTCCCTTGGCCCTGCAAGTCGAATAAATAAAGGCCAAAACGACAAGGATCACATTTCCAATGATCAGCGATGCGGACAGTTGAATCGCGTTAAGATATACATTAAAGACGGCTGCCGCGGTGCTGGAGGCAACGACAAATTTCATCATGCCGCCGTTCAATTTGAACTTTGAATTTTCCCATTCTTCCTTGACGAGGGAGGGCAGTTTCCATAGAAAAGCATTGATCAACACATAGATTAAATTCGTTGCAATCAGGCTGAGATTACCTAAAATGCTGATATCCAGCCCGGGGGCGATACTAATTAGAGCGATGCCATAAAGAATGCTAATTAAAACGACGGGCGTTTTAAATTTTGGATGCAGCCACGCCAGCTTTTCGGGAAGCCATCCGTCGTCACAGGCCTGCATGATCGGCTTGGTTGCCCATGCATATTGCGCGTTGATGGTGGAAATCAGGGCAAACATCGCACCACAAACCATGAAAAATGCATAAACGCCCTTTGGCAGGACATGCTCTGCGACAATATTCAATGGCTTGCCGGCAACTTTTGCGACCGGAAACACTCCGGCTGCTACGATTGCGACCAGACCGTACAGAACAGCGACCAAAAGAGTGGAGCTGATAATGGCCTTCGGGATATCTTTGGTTGGATTTTTTGCCTCTGCACTGAGGTTCACAATTACAAAAGCTCCTCCGACGGCAAAAGTCAAAAGCCCTGACGCCTTAAAAAGCCCAAGCGTACCGTTGAGATAGAAATCATCCTGGAAATAATCCGGACTAACTTTGCCCAATCCGAAAGCGGCAAACAAGCCCAGGGCGACACATAAAAGGATAACGATCAGATTTTGAAATTTTGCCATCTTGTCGACACCCAAAAGGTTCAGGACAAAGAAGACGGTAAGGACTGCAATTGCCACAACTTTGGTAGTTCCCACTCCAAAAAACGGTATGAAATAATTCGCGAAAGAGATACCATACATTGCCATGGAAATGTTGGATGCAATAAACAAAATTACAAAGACACCTGCCATCTTTTTACCGGCAAGCAACCCTACCATGGTGTACTGTCCGCCACGCAGCCGGACAGTACCGGAAATGACCACCATCGGGATAATGGACAGCACCGTGAGAATAAGCCGCGATGAGAAAAGCGATCGGTACGGAACGTCCGGTCATTGCAATTGCCGCTCCCACCAAGGTCATGATTCCGGCACCGATGATCTGACCCACTGCCGTGCTGAATAAATCCCAAAATCCCAAGACTTTCTTTAGTTGCTTTGTTGAATTGCCTCTTTCCTCCATTTGCTTAACCTCCAACCCAATAGCATCTAAACAGTTTACGTATTATATAGTTAAGCCGCTTAACTGTATAACAGTATATTTACACTCAACCGATTTGTCAATAGGAAGGAAACTCTTTTTCAGCAATTTGTTGACTTATACAAGGAACACCCCATGCCTTTTGTACAACTTTCATTTCTTTTTGGAAAGTCCCTGCCGTATGGAAAGATCTTTGCTGTCTTCGACATCCATGCGGAATCCTTCGTTCAGCCGCTGCTGAATCTTCATATAGGTGCGGAACTCGTCCTCGGTAAAACCGTCCAAAAGCTTAAAAGTCCTTTTATAGCAGCCATCTTCAAACTTTTTATGGCGTTTATAGATTTCCTTGCCGGCGTCGGTCAGGTAAAGATTATAAATCCGGTTGTTCAGTTCGTTCCTGACCTGCCTGACCCATCCTTTTGCCTTCAGCTTTTTGATCAGCTGTGAACAAGCGCTGATCGTCTTTTTGAGCTTGTCCGCACATTCCGCCGCGGAAATGCCGGGGAAATGGCCCACAAGCGTAATGATCTCCGTTTCGGCCTGATATAGAATGACGCCGTTATAATTATGAAGCTGCGCGTCATATTCGACAATCAGCCCATAAGCGGCGTCCAATTCATCAATCATATCGCAAAACAGGGAATATCTCCGGCTGCTCGCCATGTAAAATTCCTCCTAAATTCGTCGCATTGTCACGAAAGCGCCGGGAATCCCTCGCAGGAACCCGGGATCATCCTTTTCTTTTATTTTTATTATACCATTCTTAAAAAAATTTCACAGCCTGAAAATCTCCTCCTTGAAAAACAACTGTAGCACTTTCAGGAAAAGAACCATATATTAAGCCTAGTGAAACAAATTCAAGGGCCTCTACCAATCCGTCACACGGATGAGGTGATTCCCTGTCATTTTAGGAGGATATCACGATGAGTCAGAAAGGAATTCCGCTGGACCAGATCCCAATGGGGACCAAGGCCAGCGTGCTCTCTTTAAATGCAAACGGCCAGGCAAGAAGAAGGATGCTGGATCTCGGGGTCGTCGGAGGAACGGAAATCGAACCTCTGTACAAAAGTCCCTCGGGCAATCCGGTTGCCTACCGCATCCGCGGTGCCGTCATTGCGCTGCGCTCCGATGTTTCGGATAAAATATTAGTCACTGCATGAATCGAAGAGGTCGGATCCATGTCAGCCGAAAAACAGTCCGGCTGGTCATTTTCTGTGGATCCGACCTCTCTTTTTGCCCAATTTGCTTCGCATGAAGGAGGAAAATGAGATGGGCCTAACCGGAGAGTCAATGGGAACCGGGGCTTTGGAAAGCTGCTGCGGTGCCCTGAAAATCGAACGGGAGACTGCGGAGGACCGAATCATTGCGCTGGCTGGCAACCCGAACGTCGGGAAAAGCACGGTGTTTAACAGTTTAACGGGGATGAATCAGCACACGGGCAATTGGCCCGGAAAGACCGTGGCCAATGCGCACGGAAAATACAGGCACCGGGGAGCTAATTTTATTTTAGTCGATTTGCCCGGCACTTATTCCCTTATGGCAAATTCAGAAGAGGAAGAAATCGCTCGCAATTTCATCTGCTTCGGCAATCCGGATGCCGTGGTCGTCGTCGCCGATGCCACTTGTCTGGAACGCAACCTGAATCTGGTTCTTCAGACGATGGAGATCTCAGACCGGGTATTGCTGTGCGTCAATCTGCTGGATGAGGCAAAAAAGAAAAAAATTCGGATCAACCTGAAGGCTCTTTCAGAAAAGCTCGGAATTCCCGTCGTTGGCACCAGCGCCCGGAGCGGAAAAGGGCTGGAACGTCTGAAGGATGCCGCCGCGGATCTCACGCAGGGAAAAAGCAGGCTTCATCCGATGAGAATCACCTATTCGGACGAGATCGAACGGGCGATTTCTTTGCTTCAGCCGGCGCTGGAAAATGCGCTGGCTGGAAAGCTGAACAGCCGCTGGGCGGCGCTCAAACTGTTGGACGGCGACAAAAGCCTGCTGCGGGCCATGCAAGATTACCTTGGAAAAGACCTCTCGTCGGATCAGAAGGTATTCGACCGTTTGCGGGAAGCGAAAAAGCAACTGCGAAAATCGGGGGTCACGGACGATTCCTTCCGGGACGGCATCGTGACGAAAATCGTTGAGCTTTGTGAAACCGTCAGCCGTGAAACCATCACTTATGAAAAGAAAGAATATGCTCAGCGGGACCAGAAAATCGATCGGATCCTGACCTCGAAAGCAACCGGAATCCCCATCATGCTCCTGCTGCTTCTCGGGATCTTTTGGATTACCATCACGGGAGCCAATGTGCCCTCCGACTTGCTTGCCTCAGGGCTGTCCTGGGTAGGGGAGCGCCTGCTGGAATTTTTCCGCTGGATCTCCGCCCCGGCGTGGGTAACGGGGCTGCTGGTCGAGGGAGTTTACAGGACCTTGGCATGGGTGATTTCCGTTATGCTGCCGCCGATGGCGATCTTTTTCCCGCTTTTTACTCTGCTGGAAGATCTGGGGTACCTGCCGCGGGTTGCCTTCAACCTGGATAATTTTTTCCGCAAGGCCTGCGCGCACGGCAAACAGGCACTGACCATGTGCATGGGGTTTGGATGCAATGCCTGCGGCGTAATCGGATGCCGCATCATCGACTCCCCCCGGGAGCGCCTGATCGCCATTTTGACCAACAATTTTGTTCCCTGCAACGGAAGGTTTCCCACCTTGATTGCGGTTCTCACCATGTTTTTTGCCGTGTCTGCCGGACCGTTCCAGTCCGTTGTCTCCGCTCTTGGACTGACGGCGGTGATTGTGTTTGGGGTCGTCGTTACCATGCTGATTTCGAGACTGCTTTCTAAAACCATTCTGAAAGGGATGCCGTCCTCCTTTAATCTGGAACTCCCACCGTACCGGCGCCCGCAGATCGGCCGCGTCATCGTGCGCTCAATCTTTGACCGGACTCTGTTCGTGCTGCGCCGCGCCGCCGTTGTTGCGGCTCCCGCCGGGCTGATCATCTGGCTCCTTGCCAATTCTCAGATCGGCGGCGTCAGCCTGCTTGCGCGGTGCGCCGGCTTTTTGGACCCGTTCGCCAAACTGCTGGGGATGGACGGCTATATCCTGATGGCGTTTATTCTCGGCTTCCCTGCCAATGAAATCGTGGTGCCGATCATTATCATGAGCTACCTCGCGGCCGGGACCCTGACGGATTATCAAAGCCTTGTGCAGCTTCATTCTCTTCTCCTTGCCCATGGGTGGACCTGGCTGACCGCGGTCTGCGTCATGCTGTTTTCTTTGCTGCACTGGCCCTGCGGCACAACCTGCCTTACCATTAAAAAGGAAACCCAAAGCCGGAAATGGACGGCGCTCGCCTTCGCGATCCCTACAGTGACGGGGCTCATCGTCTGCTTTGCAGTGACAAGCGTCGCGCGCCTGCTCGGCCTCGCTTAGATTCTGCCGGCTGAGTTTTTGAAGCGGCTGGCGATGCCGGCAATGGCGGGAACACAAAATCTTAATCCGTAATCTTGTTTTCGGGGGTTCCTCAAGAGAACATATTCTGTGCGTAAGAAATATGATACGATAGAATCGTAAAGATCTCTTGGAAAAATTCGCTTGAGACAAGGGAGAATACAATGTTTAGCTCTTATCAGCAATATTTTAAAAATATCATATGCAGAAACGGAACTGTAAACTGCGGTCAGAAAGCGGTCCCCAAAAAAGACGACTGGTCCGAATACTTCCATTGCTGTTGTACCGCATATGGCTGCCCAATCTGTTTTTGGGGTCCCCCAAAGCTGTCCTGCCAGGCAAGCTGCTGCAAATGTAACGAAAGTCCGCCGCCCTGTCTGGCTGTGTGCGATACCTCGGCTCAAATCATATGTACAAAAAAGCCTCAGTTAATTACCTTCAACACCAATCTCATCGCAAGGACCATTCGGCACAATCTATTTTCCGGAAGGATTTCATTTCCTGTTCCCGGAATCTATTTCATAACGGTCACGGCGTCGGTCGGGCAGGCGGAAAATGTGTTGAACCATTGGAATATCTGGGTCCGGCAAAATGGAGTAGACGTGGATTTTTCAAACAGGAGAATCGACATTCCTTCTGCCGGCCGGATTCAAACGGTGATGGCAGCCTATGTGCTTCAGCTTTTCACCGACGATTCTCTTGAGTTTTACCAGGCGGTCGATAACCCTGATGCCGGGGCCGGATTATATCCGGAGTACCCTGACGGAGCGCCGTCTATGCCGTCCGCCATGGTTGCGGTGAACTTGATCAGTTTTTAACGGCGAAAGTGATGGCAAAAGAAAACCGCCTGACATGCGGATGCATCCAGGCGGTTTTCTTTTTGATTTGCATTTCTATCCCTAAAGACAGCTTTTATGAGTGATGATTGTGAATCAGCGTCCCCGCCGCAATTTTTTGCAAGATTAAGCCTTCGAAGTTAGAGATCGCGCTGATCAGAGCCTGAACGTTGCTGTTGGTGTCCACCATGATGGTGTTGTTATATGAATAAGCGCTCACGACGGCCTGAATTTTTTCGCCTTCCCCGCTGACCAGTTTGGCTGTAGCGGCCTGAAAATACGATGCTGACTCGATCAGCATGTCTCCGAGCACCGTTGGATTCGTAACGGTTAGTGTAGGAATACCCATAATTATATCTCCTTATCGCAATGATGATTTTATCGGTCTTATTACACCCATTCGGTCCATCCAACTAGACGAAGATGGGTGCCTGCCGCAATTTTCTTTAAAACATTGTCTTCCAGATTTGATAATGCTGACATGGTTTCGCCGATTTTTCTGTTGATCACCGTCATTTCCGAAACGCTTCCTTGATTGACGGTAGCCTGAATCTTGTCGCCTTCTGCCCCGATCAACTCCGCTGAACCAGCCTGGAAATATGCCGCTGACTCAACGAGCATGAAGCCGAGTATACTGCTGGCAGTTGTGGTCAGTGAAGGAATACCCATAATAAAAGCTCTCCTTTTTATGATTTTTTCTTACCGGAGTCTGCCGGACTCCTCGGGCATTGCTTTTACATAAAAACAATCAAAAGTTTATTTTAATAGCATCACAAAATCATAGGGTGCTATGTACCTCTGATGCCCGCGTCCACCAGGTCGATCACAACTTCCTCAAGCCATCTCAGTTGGCTGATCATGTGCAGAATTTGACAATTTGCATTCAGAAGCACCCAGCCGGGCGGGTTCATATCCAGCAGTGTATTTAACAGCCGCGCTTCCGTTGCAATCAATTCGGCGACTGCCGCCTCGAATTCCGTCGCGGATTGTATCACGTTACTACCAAGCAGCTCTGCCATATTTTGTCACCTCAAAATAGGCCGAAATTGAAACACCGGCCCTATAGCTTTCAAAAATCTTGGGAATCCTCTGTATCATCTTATGCCTTTTCCTCTGAGTTGGCCTTATCTTTTTCATGGATGTCCGCGGGGGAACAGGCCGAGAGGAACGGCATTAGCCATTCTATCCCTCCGTTCATAGACTGGACGGAGGGATTTTCCGCGGTATTTCAGCGTTATCCCCCAATGAACAGAATGGGGGTCCATCATGAAAGAGTTAAGCATCATACTGAGAGTAAAAAATGAGAAATTAAAGACGACGGTTGAAGCGCTCGCTCCGTTATTTAAAAAGTTTACCGTTGAACTGATCATTCTCGCCGAACAGAAATCGGTACCGGCAATCTCACAGCCCTATACCCTTTATCCTCCCATTGAGAACTGCCTGAAATTTTCAGACTTCTGCATGGAGACCGCAGTCGCCGAAAAAGTTCTGGTGATTGACGGGGATATTGCGGTTTCTTCCGAGTTGGCTGACCGGTTGATCGGCGCGCTGGAAGACAGCCGCTTTCAGGATATTTCGTGCTGCATGAAGAGCTATCTCAGTGAGGATAAGACGTCATTTTTTGAACATGAAGAGGTTCTGATTTACAATCAACTGACCTGGGGATTCCATAAAAACTGCGGGGAAATCGTTGAGGATTTCAGCTTTCTGGACCGCACAAAAGACGGGTTGGTGTCCGGAATCATCAAGCTGTGCGGCTCTGGCCGCTATCGCGAACTGGCCGATTGGTATCAGAATTTTATCTTGGTCCAGCCGGAGGAGATTCAAAATCAATTTTGCATGGCTCTGGAAAAATATAAAGAACTTCATATGGAAGACTGGGACGCAAAAGAACTGGATGATAAATTCGCCGGCCATTGTTTGAAAAATGAATACGGGGAATATTTGCGTTCCAAAAAAGAATTGTTCCATCAAAAAATCGGTTTGCCGTCTGCCATGAAGTCTGGAAAAGCACCGATCTATTACAGTTGGCTGCTCCGCCGGTTTCTGAAAACCAATCAGCCGTGCGGCCCGCTTTCAGAATGCGGCGAAAGCGTACTCCGCAGCGAGCTGCAATATCTGCTGAACGAGGATGACAGCGCGCCGGACTATCTTGCTCGGTACCTCAAAACAAACTGGGATTCTCTGGCCAAAAGCAAAATTTTCCGCTGTTTCCCCGAGACCTATCTCGGCAATCTGCAAAATCGGACTGAAAGCGCAAAAGACAAAAAAAGGTTGATGCGTGTCTGTGACCGGTACCTGGAAACCATCGCGGCGGCAGAACCGATGCCCGGCGGCAGTTCCGTAAGGCCGGAAGCAGATTCCGGCTGTTTCCATGAAATGATCGAAGCGCGAAAGCTGGAAGCTCAGGGGCAGATCGAGGCCGCCGCGCGCCGGCTGGATCGCGCGTGCTCCCGTTTCCCGGAAAATGAAAGGATTCTCCGGTATTACATGCAGAGGATGCGAAAATCCAGACAATCCTATCCTTATCTTTTCAGTATTTGCATGATCGTCAGAAATGAGGAAAAGAATCTTGAAAGATGTCTGAAAAGTCTGAATCCTCTGATCACCTCCGGTATGGCCGAACTGATCGTTGTGGACACAGGTTCTCAGGACAGGACCATGGAAATCGCTGCGAAATTCACCGATAAACTTTACAGTTTCCCTTGGAACGGCAGCTTTTCCAAAGCGAGGAATGCCAGCATTCTCCATGCCGACGGCGAGTATATCATGATTATGGATGCAGATGAGGAAATTTCCCCGTCGGAACTGGAAAAACTGAAAGACGTATTTTCATCGCGCAACTATCAACAGAATCTGACCTATGTGATCAGACTGAAAAGCTATACCGATGCTTCCCTGACGCGCTATACGACCATGGCGCAGCCGAGAATCTTTCGCAACAACGGAGAATTTTATTATTCCAGCTCCGTTCACAACCAGCCTGTGTGCTCTCCCCCGATCAAATCGCTTGATGTGGAAATCTGTCATTACGGTTATATCATGACCGAAGATATCCGCGAAAAAAAGTTTTTGCGCACATCGACTCTGCTGAAAAAAGAGCTGGAAAAGAACCCGAAAAACCTCTATTACCGGTTTCAGATGAGCACCAGCTATGCTATGTATGGGGATATCAAAAAAGCGCTGGAACAGGTGGAAATCTATATGCGCCGGATTGACGCTCTAGATCAGTTTAACGATACCGTTCTGATGTACTACAACAATGCCGCCATTATCAATCTGGACTGCCACAGATATGATGAATGTGACCGGATCTGCAAAAAGGGCCTGAGAATCCGACCCGACTATATCGATTTGCTCTATTGTGAGGCCGATCTCCATTTTATACGGGAAGAATATGAGGAATCTTTATCCTATGCGGCGGATTATCTGAAGCTGGCAGACACTTTTCAAAAGAATGATATGGCCCGGGACGGCAGGTTTGTGTTTTATTCGATCTGCAATCGGGAAGATGTAAAAGAATTATTCCTTGTGGCAAGCTACAGACTGAAACATTTTGACGACGTCATTTCCATGGCATCCCGGCTGGTGGGTAACAGACTGCTGAAAAGCTGCCTGCATGAAATTGTGGACGCATACCTCGGTTCCGGAAGGTTTTCTGATCTTTCCGAATTTTATCAGGACCGAATCGAAACGAACGAGGATCCGGATACCGGCTTCCTTTTCAGGCAATTCCTGATTGCCAGACTCTCGGAACAGCCGGAGGAGTTCCAAAGAAAATGTCTGAGCGAGTTCTGCCCCGAGTTCAGAGCCCGCTATGTCCCGGCAGATCTTGCGGATTCCGATTATCGGCTTTTCACCCCCGACCTGATTGATCGGTACGATTTTGACGGGGTAGACTATGAAAGCCTGTATCCGTTCCTGACCGCCGCGGTGCCGACGGTCCTTGCGTTTTCCGTCAAAGAATGCGGCGACCCGGTTCAGCTGAATCACATGAAGAAGCGTGCCGCCATTATTCTGCACCGCACAAAGGAGATCCTGCTGTCCTGTCTGTCGGCGAAGGATCTGGTGAGAATTTATGACAAATATATGGAGATCTCTTCAAAACTGATCAACCTGGGACAGATGGATTTGCTGAGCCCTTGTGAGAAAATCTTCATTGCAAAGATGCTTGCCATATTGAATAAGCTGAAGTCTGGCGATGCGAAAGCAGCCGAAGAATTGATGGAAGACATTTCGCTGTATGATTATAATATGCATGATTTTATCGAATTTGCCAGGAAGGCGCTGATTCCGCGCGCCGGAAAAACAGCGGACGGCGGGAGCGTAAAAAGCGATCCGGAAAGCAAAGCTTCCGTGTATGGCAGGGATCTGAAAACGGAAATCCAAAAACTGCAGGGCAGTGATTCGCCGAAAAAAATACTCGGCCTTTTCGCCGCTTATCATAGAGAAGAATTTTACGACGCCGAGCTGTTCAGCATCTTAATCAATGCCCTGATGGCTTGCGACCGCAGAGACGACGCTCAGACCGTCATGGCGTCGGCGTTAAAGAAATTTCCAGACGACAGCGGCCTGCAAAAGACACTGCTTTATCTCTCTTTATTGGAACATGACCGGGTCGGGGCGGAACAGGCATACTGCCGAATGAGAATCGGGAACCCCGGTGATCAAAAGACGCAACTTCTTCTGCCGCTAATAAAACAGCTTCCCGATGCAGGGGAAAAGAAGCTCCGGGTCCTTCAGGGCACCATGGATTTCACTCCAAGGATTCGAGGACTGTCCGAAGCGCTGAGACGCAGGGGAATCTTTTCACGCTCCTTAAACTATGCGCCTGTCAATGCCGAAACGCGTTCCGATTATGAACTTGCTGTCAACCGGATGAAAAAGGGCAATGAGATTGTAAACGCAACATCAGAGGCGGCCGGCCGCTTGATTTCGCAGTTTGACGTTTTCCATTTCCATTACGGTTATACGCTGACCTTTGACCGTAACGACCTTCCGGCGCTGAAGGATTTAGGAAAAAAGGTGTTTATGCAGTACTGGGGGCAGGAGGTCAGGCTAAAATCGAAAGGGCTTTCCATGTGCCCGGAGTATATGGCGGGAACGGATTATGATGAGAAGATTATGCGCAGACTTGAGAGTGTCTCGGCATTCATACCGCACTGCATTGTCTGCGATGAGGAGATCTACGAATATGTAAAGGATTTCTTTGAAGATGTCCATATTATCCGGCCTATGATCGACCTGGAACGATACAGACCGTTAAACCGCACGCGCAGGAAAAACACTTTCGTTATCGTGCATGCGATTTCGCCGAACAAAGGGTCAAAAGAAATCTCAAGAGCCGTTGAAGCGCTGCAAAACGATTATTCCATTGATTATAAAATGATTCGGGGAATTCCCCATGAAAAAGCAATGGAAATTTACCAGGATGCCGACCTGATCATCGATCAGATTTTGTCAGGCTCCTATGGAAAACTGGCGATAGAGGCTATGGCGCTGGGCAAACCGGTTATTTGCGGCATCAGCGATTTTATGCGGGAAAAGTACCCGGCAGAACTGCCTGTTTTATCGGCCCGCCCGGACAGCATTAAACAAACGATTGAATTTGTGCTGAAAAACAGAGAAATGCTGCCGGAGCTTGGGAAAAAGGGCAGAGCTTATGTGGAAAAGTATCATGATGCAAATCAGATCGTCGGAGAACTGATTCATCTCTATCAAAGCTGAATTCCGCTGAATGGCAAGACTGCCGGAGCCAGGCAATCCGGAGGCGGAGCGGGCGTTCCGTTTCGAACCCCATCCGCCGTTGGTTGCCGCCTGGCAGATCTTGTACGGAAAAGCGGGCTATTGCTCTTAATGAAATATCACATTGACATGCTTTGCCGCTTGCTTTACAATATTTATGAAATAAATAGTGATGGGAGCCGGACAAAATGGATAATTTCAATTATCATATTCCAACGGATATTTGCTTTGGAAAGGGTCAGATCAGCCAGCTTGGAAAAAGAATGTCTCCTCTTGCAAAGAAAGTGCTTCTCGTTTACGGCGGCGGCAGCATTAAGAAAATAGGTCTGTATGACCAGATTATGCAGCAGCTTCAGCAGGCGGGGATCACAGTGTTTGAGCTTGCCGGCATTGAACCAAACCCACGTATCCAGACCGTGAAAAAGGGGATTGCAATCTGCAAAAAGGAAGGGATTGACGCCGTCCTTGCGGCTGGCGGCGGCAGCACCATAGACTGCGCCAAGGTCGTTTCGGCCGGCGCCTGCTACGACGGCGATGCCTGGGACCTTGTCCTTGACAGAAATAAAATCAAGAAAGCAATCCCGATTGCCGCCATTCTCACTCTTGCGGCCACCGGCTCTGAAATGGACGGCTTCGCAGTCATATCCGATATGGACAAGCATGAAAAATGGGGAACCGGAAATGACCTTACAAAACCCGTGTTCTCCATCATGGACCCGCAGTATACGTTCAGCGTTTCCAAATATCAGACTGCGGCCGGCTCTTCCGATATCATGAGCCACACTTTGGAAAACTATTTCAACAACACAAAGGGAGCTTTCCTTCAGGCCCGTCTTGCAGAGGGAATCCTTAAAACCGTCATCAAATATGCCCCGGTTGCCGTCGAGCATCCTGACGACTATGAGGCCCGCGCAAATCTGATGTGGGCATCCAGCCTGGCAATCAACGGCCTGATCCGCTACGGCGAAAGCACGGCGTGGACCGTGCATCCCATGGAGCATGAACTCAGCGCGTTCTATGACATCACTCATGGCGCAGGTCTTGCCCTGCTGACTCCCTACTGGATGGAGTACGTTCTCAGCGAAAAAACCGCCGGAAAGTTTGCAGAATACGGTGTGAATGTCTGGGGCATTGACTCTTCCAAGGAGCCCATGGCCATTGCGAAGGAAGCCATTGCGAAGACCCGCGAATTCTTCCTTTCGATCGGAATGCCCAGCCATTTGAAGGACCTTGGCATTGATGAAACCCACTTTGACGTAATGTCTAAAAAGGCTGCAAACGGCGGACTTCGGTTCGGGTTTGTGCCGCTGAAAAAGGAAGACGTGAAAAAAATTTACACGATGGCTTTGTAAAAGAATGGACTTCTATCGTCCTGACTTTCCCGTCAGGCGGATTTTTGAGAGCAGTCTGCTGCTAATCATTTGCTGCGCGTTCTATCTGGCTTGGTGGCTGCTGGCGTTTAAGCCCACAGGTGCCGTCAAGGGCATGAAGACGGGGTGGCTGCTGATTCCGGCCTTTGCCGCGGGGCTTGCGGCAATCTTTCTTGCAATCGGGGGAATCCAGGCTGTGCCGGCCGGCGCAGCGGTGTCCCCGGGGCTGATTTTCTGGGGCGGCATCGCCGCATATCTCATTTTGCTGGCGATCACTCGTCTGCTTTTGAAAAGACCGGTGACAACGGAGCTGTTTCTCATCGTCGGATGGGCCATGCTGGCGCTGTCGGAAATCAACGCACTGTATGGAACCGGCCGGTTCTCCCAGAGGCCGGCAACCTTCTTTGCCGCTGCGATCGGAGCCGCCGCGCTGGCTAGCCTCGTCTGCTATGTCCTGTACTACGATCTCGGAAGCCGTGCGGGATATTTCGACGGAATGATTCCGCTCCTTCTGGTGGGGCTGGTGACGGCGGGTATCACAGTTGCCATCGGAGCGGCGTAAACACAGAAAAGAAGAGGAGATAATCCAATGGCGGAAATACAGAAAGACATTCAGGCGAGGCTGTTTGAACTGCGGGACCTGAACTATAAGAATTTTAACTGCAAGTTAATCCCCACGGTGAATCCTGACACAATGATCGGTGTTCGCACGCCAGCTCTGCGGAAGCTGGCCCGGGAACTTTCAAAAGATCCAAAGATCGGTGAATTTCTGAAGATTCTCCCGCATGACTATTACGAGGAAAATAATCTGCACGGGTTTCTGATTGAAAGGATCAAAGACTATGATACCGTGATTCGCATGCTGAAAGAATTTCTTCCTTATGTGGACAACTGGGCGACTTGTGATCTGATTTCGCCCAAGGTGTTCAAAAAGCATCTGCCGGAGCTGTACGGGGAAATTCAGCGCTGGCTTAAGTCTGACCGGACCTACACGGTCCGGTTTGGGGTTGAGATGCTGATGAGCTTTTATCTGGAAGAGGAATTCCATCCGGAAATTTTGGATCTGGTTGTGGCAGTTCAGTCGGAGGAATATTATGTCAAGATGATGATCGCCTGGTTCTTTGCCACCGCTCTGGCCAAGCAATACGACGCCGCTCTGCCAATCCTTGAGGACAAAAGGCTGGGAAAGTGGACGCACAATAAGGCTATTCAGAAAGCACTTGAAAGTTATCGGCTCAGCAAAGCGCAGAAAACCTATTTGCGCGGCCTGAAAATAAAATAGGCAGCGGATTTTCTGCACAGCACGCCTTTGCCTGCTCGGTCTCGGTTGGAATCTGTCGGCATCCGCCGATTCTAAAAAGATGCTCCGAAAATATCAGCTAAAATTTACCGGTCGAGGTTTTTACATGGAAAGTGGCGCGGCGTTGAATAATAACAAAGAACAATCTTGATTCTGACTTGGCTGTAAAGGACGGATCAAAATGACAAAAACGCTGAAAATCTGGCTTTGGCTGTCGTTCCTTCTGACCGCCGCAGGGGCCCTGCTTTTATACCCGATCGGCAGGGTCCTGTTCAATTGTATTTTTCTGGCCGTCAAAATCGGTATGCTGACAGGGCTGCTGATCCTGCTGTTCCGCAGAAAGAAATTCGGTCTTATTCTCTGGGCGCTGTGCAGCATAGGCGCCGTCCTTATGACGATCGTCAAATGGAATTTGGCCGGGAGCGGATCGGTGCTGCTTGCTCTCAGCATGGCTGTCGATCTCTGTATGCCTGCCGTGGCCTGGGTGCTGATTGGAAAGGGAGCGATGGCTCCTAAACGCTGAAAAAAACAAGCCGCATTTTTGATCTGCGGCCCGATTCTTTGGGGATAGCCTTTTACGGCTGTCCTCTTTTTATGCGGTTTAAAAGACAAAAACCTTACTGCCTTTTGTCAACCGTTTTCGACGCGCCGTGAATATAACCCAGGGAAACAAGGTTCGTGATTCCACCGATCATTAAAAAAATGCCGGAAGCTACAATCAGCGCTTTTGCGGTTGGAAACGGATTCGTCAGGACAAGGATTCCCAGCAGAAGCGTGACGATCCCAAGCAGCAGCATGACAAAATTTTTTTGAGTCTGAAAATGCCTGAGGTTGATGGTGTCCTGTATGGCAATCATGCCGTTTATGATCAGAGCAGCCCCGATGATCACATAGAAAATCGAAACGATGGCCTGCGGCTGGATCAGCATAAAAAGGGCCAAAACCGTAACGGCGGCGCCGCTTGTCAGACTGTTGCGGAAGGGCTTTTCATATTTTTGAGAAGAGAAAAATTCCACCATTTTAACGATCCCGATGATCAAAGCCGCCACAGCGATCACGCGGACCATGGTATTTACTGCAATGCCGGGGAAAGCGACAAAAAAAATGCCGATCAGAAGATAACAGACTGCGAGGATGGAAGTCTGGCGCTTCAGTGAATTTAGAAAATCCATTTTGTTCCTCCTTGAATTTGACAGAGTTCTAGTTAAATTTTAGATGAATATTTTGTTATGCTTTTCATGACTGCATTTTGCATGAAAAGATTTGTGCGATGCAAACGGCTGAAAGTTCTATCGCGCTTCTCAGGTTGAAGGAAGAACTTTCTCTGGGCGTCCGCTTTCAAAGTACCCCTTCCACATTGTCAGACACTTTTTGCAGCATAAGGCTAAATCATCAAAATATAGATGCTTAAAGCTTTTATTAGCCCAAGATTATGTGGATGATTTCCAAACTGTACTTTTTCTGCCGAAAGAAAAACGGCGGGATGCCTCTCCGTTCCATCTTCAAATCGTCGGCGAGAAAAACTGATATCATTTTTCCCTGAAACCGATTATAATTTTTATTTCATGGTATAATAAAAAAGGAATGGATTTCCCACCCTTCGAAAGAAGGAGGAACATTCCACTCCCCTTGGATGACCGCCGGAAACTTGCCACTTTTTATCCTTCTAACCAACTGCGCAAGTCTCCCGGCGGCCCTTTTTCTCTCTTTTTATTATCTCCCATTTTTTTAAGCATGTCAAGCTTTTAAAATATTTTTCAGTTAAAAAAATAAGGGTATTATTTTATAACATATTTTTGATACAGAAAAATCCCACATGGATTATGATAACCCATGTGGGATTTACCCTTTTTTAAGGGTCCTTAAAGACCGGCGGAAGAGAAAAAATCAAAAGAGAGCCGCCAGTAGCGGATCCGTTACCGGCGAATCGTGTCAATCGATGTATGGATAAAAGATGGATACTCCGGAGATGAGTCACGGAGTATCCATGAGAAAAGAGAAATGAAGAATGCCGTTTGCTTAAAGTCAGGGCTTTGGAATATTAAGATCGGCGGGAGATTTCGTCGTAGTGCCTGCACGGTACAATGCCCAACAGGTGATGGACTGCCATTTTTTGATGTATTGCTGCGCCTTGTCACCGGTATAGCCCAGAGGATGCAGACTGAGGTTTTTGCAGAACTTTTGGAACGTGTCTGTCTGATAAGCCTTATAGAATGAGTCCTGAAGGGCTTTCACCACATTATCTGGCGTACCCTTCTTCACAAACACCCCATAGAAAGCTCCCCACTCATCCAGCAACCCTTTGTAAGCACTGTTGCACTCCTGCAAAGTGGGTATATTCGCAAGCTCCTTGTTGTCACAGCGAGAATTGGAATAGACGCCGAGGGCTTTCAGCTTCCCAGTGGCGATGTACTGAAGGGCTGAGGCCTGAGAAATCACGGAGGCGTCTACCTCGCCGCTGATCAAAGCGGGCTGCAGCGTGCCGTCGCCGTCGTAGGTAATAGAATTATATTTAATACCTTCGACTATGCAGGTCAGGGCAAAGCAGTTGTAAGGCAGGCCGCCGACACCGGTCGTCCCGATGTTTAATTTTCCCGGGTTGGCTTTTGCATAGCTGACAAGGTCTTTGTAGGAATTGAACTTCGAGTTGGCCGGAACAACCAGAATTCCTTCGCTTTTCGCCATCAAAAGGATAGGAACGTAATCATCGTAATCGACTTTGCCAAGATTCAGCAATTTGTACAGAGGCGGATTTTCTGCGTTTAAAAGGAGACTGTATCCGTCGGCGGGCTGGTCGTGAACATATTTTGTCGCAATGTATCCGGTTCCGCCGGTTTTATTGGATAAAACAATCGTGGTTCCCAGGTTTTTCGCTGCCAGCGGGCAAATCGTGCGCATGACGTTGTCGGTTCCGCCGCCGGCGGCCCAGGCAATATATCCGTTGATGCTTTTACTTTTGCTTGGATAGGAACCGTTTCCTCCTCCCGTGCTGCCGGTCAGACTGCTGCAACCCGTTGTGAGGCTCAGAAGCGTGAGCGATGCCAACATGATGGACAAGAATTTTTTCATTTTTACCCCTCCCAAATCATTTTGTCAGGCTGGAATAGAAAGCGCCGGGCAGCCCCAACCGCTTTTGCTTTTTTTAATCTTCCGCGGTCTTCTTTCCGCGGAAGAAAGCGAAGACTTTCTGCTTTTTGCTGTTTGGAATCGCGATGAAAATAACAAAAAGCAGAAGAATCAGAGAAATAGGATGTGTGAAAAAACCGCCGATAAATTCTCCTAACTGACCGTGAGCGATCGTCATCGCCCTGCGCCAGTTGGTATCGAGAATATTGGACAGGATAATCCCAAGCACCATCGTCGCAACCGGAAAATCATGCATTTTGAAAAGATACCCGAGAACTCCGAAAAAGAACATCCAGAAGATATCCGTGATGCTGTTGTTGATAGAATAACTGCCAATCACGGAAAGAATCACAATGATCGGAATGATGACATATTTTGGAACTTCCACCACTTTGCAGAACAGGCGAATCCCGGTCAGACCGAGAAAGAGAAGAAAGCAGTTTGCCAAAATCAAAGAACCGACGATCATCCAAAAGAACTGCGGCTGATCCTGCATCAGCAGCGGACCGGGCCGGATGCCGTGAATGGTCAGGGCACCGATCAGAATCGCTGTAACCGAGTCGCCCGGGATTCCCAGCGTCATTGTGGGGATGAAAGCGCCGCCGATGGCCGCATTGTTTGCACTTTCCGGGGCAATCACACCCGCGTAGGCGCCTTGGCCGAAAGGCCGGTTCGGGTGCTTTACCGTGCGCTTGGCATGGTCGTATGCAATGAGGGAGGCAATATCGCCGCCTGTACCGGGCAGCGCCCCCACCAGGGTCCCGAGAAGGGAACAGCGCAGTGCGAGCGGCAGGTGCTGCTTGATGATTTTCTTGTCCGGAAGAATTTTCTGCACCTTCTGCTTGATCGGTTTCAACTCAAAATGCAATTGATACAGGGCTTCGGACATCCCGAAAAGGCCGATCATGACCACGACAAAATTAATGCCGGACAGCAGGCTGGAAAATCCGAAGGTCATCCGGGGCTGCGCCGTGACGGCGTCCATGCCGATCATGCCGACCACCACCCCGAAGAAGGCGGTGATCAGAGCCTTTGCAAGCGATCCGTTGCTCAGAGAGCCCACCAGGAACAGCGCCATGACTGCCAGCAGCAGGTAGTCCCGAGCCGAAAAATTGAGGGCCAGCCGGCCGATCAGCGGGGAAAGCAGCGTAAGGCAAAGCAGGCCGACAAATCCGCCGATTACCGATTCCGTGGTGCTCAGGCCCATCGCGATTCCGGCTTCGCCCTTCTGCGCCAGCGGATACCCGTCAAAAGCCGTTGCCACCGCGGCGGGCGCTCCGGGAATATTCAGAAGAATCGAGGATCGGCTCCCGCCGTAGACGCCGCCTGTAAAGACTCCGATCATCAGCGCCAGAGCCGGATAAGTGTCCCAGGAAAAAGTAAAGGAAATCAGCAAAGACACCGCCATCGTTACGGACAGGCCCGGGATTGCGCCGATATAAATACCTAAAAAAACGCCCACCGCAAGCCATAATATCATGGAAACGGTAACATAGGGTGTGAAAAAGCCGCTGAAACCGTTAAAGTAATTCGCAAATAAAGATGCCATAAACGCTTTGCTCCTTTCTGAACTCTAAAGTTATGGCAGGACAACCTGCATCAGATAGTGGAAAATCAGTTGTACGCCGGCTATAACTCCTATAGAGATGAGAAGCTTTTGCAGCGGTTTCCGCCGATCCAGCAGATACATCGTGCCAAACAAAAAGATCAAAGAAGTTATGGTAAAATGCAGAAACGGCAGAAGCAATAAATAGGCCAAAACCATGACCAGCAAAATGACGACATCTTTGGAAACCAGATATTTGATTGCTTCTTTGAAGCTTCGCTCTTTGAATTTATCCCGGAATAAGGTCCTGCAGGTTACCAAAATGATCAGGAAAAACAGCAGCAGGAGAAAGATCTGAGGTAAGGAACTCGGGTTCGTGAAACCGGTAAAAATTCCTTTCAGTTTCAGCGAATCAAGGAACAGCGCCAGGATCATGAGGAACATCAGCCCCAAAAACCAGATTTCACCCGCAGCGTGTTTTGGGGCGTCTTGCCTGTCGGTTTGGTCTGCCGTGTTTTCTATTTCCTGCTTTGCAGCATCTTCTGCTTTTTCCTTTTTTTCCACATCATTTCCTCCATTCTTTCTGAATTCCATTTGAAAAATTCAGAGATTTTTCAAATCATTTCCCTTGACAGCCATAAGGCGGACATCACTGTGGTCATTTACGCACAGTGTGTCCGCCTCTTTTCAAATCGACTCCCTTCTATTCCGACGGCAAAGATCAGAGAATGCTTTCCGGCAAAAATCCGAGGCGTTCCAGCGTCAGCAGGATATTGCGTCCCTCCTGCACTCCGCTGATGATCTGACCGGCCTTCCGGCTGTCGCCGATGTTGAGAATTTCTGCGGAGCCTCTGAAATCGGTGCGGATCTCCTCCAGATCCGGCGCATATGCGCGCATTCCCAAGCAGATAAATCCATAATCCAGCGGAAGCGCGTAGCGCTTTCCATCCGTTTCAACAAGGAACTGTGTTCTCTGAACTTCCAGGAGCCGGGTGCGAGTCAGCTGACGGACTTTATATTTCGCCATCATGTTGAAATCGCCAACCTTGGAGATCGGGTCCAAATCGTTGCCGATCGACGGCAGCAGTTCCACAATCGTCACTTCGGCGCCGCGGGGTGCAAAATACTCCACGACATCCAGGCCGACAGCGCCGCCGCCGGCAATGACCACCTTTTTCCCCGTCATATCTTCCGGGTAGCTGTCCAGATGGTTGATCATGGAGAAAACCGTGCGAATCGGGCTGCCCTCCTGATCTGTCACATCCCGCAAGCCGGGAATGTTGGGCAGAACCGGAATGGAACCCGTGGCGTTGACAATAAGATCGGGCCGCAGTTCGCTGATCTTGTCCGAAGTGCCGGGCGTATTCAAAAATACCGTCAAGTTCTTAAGCTTTTGAGCTCTGTGGGTCAAATAATCGGTAAAGTCACCCATGCGCGTCTTATCCGGCAGCCGGATGAGATCCGTCACGTGCCCGCCAAGATGATTGGACCGCTCCAGCAGAAACACCGTGCAGCCGACTTCGGCAGCCGTGCAGGCGGCTTCCAGTCCGGCGGTGCCGCCGCCGATGACAACGACTGTGCACGGACGCACAATTTTGCGGTTCCGATACACGTCTCCGTCGATGACCGAGGGGTTGATGGTGCAGCGCAGCGGGCGGTTTTTCCCGATGCGGTTTCCCGCGCAGCCGATGTTGCAGGAGATGCACTTGCGGATTTCGTCTTCTCTTCCTTCTTCGGCCTTTCTGGCCCAGTCGGGATCTGCGATCAAAGCCCGTCCAAGCCCGATCAAATCCGCATCGCCCCGCTCCAGAATATCCTCGGCCACCTGCGGATTCCGAATATTTCCCATCGTGACGGCCGGCTTTCCAAAGCGTTCCCGTACCGCACGCGCCATGTAGGAGCGCCAGCCGTCCGGCCTAAAGCTGGAGTCAATCTGATATTCCAGCGAATCGTTGAGAGCGCAGGATACGTCGAAAATGTCCACCAGGTCCGCAACATATTTCAGGTATTCCAAAGTGTCGTTCAGTGTATTCCCACCGGGGACAAATTCATCCGCGGAAATCCGGAGCATCACCGGGAAATTTTCTCCGACCTGGCTGCGGACTTCTCTGGCTACCTCACAGAGAAAGCGGGACCGGTTTTCGGGAGATCCGCCGTATTCGTCCGTACGGAGATTGGTAGTGGGGGAGAGAAACTGGCTGAGCAGATAGGAGTGGCCGGCATGGATTTCAACGCAGTCAAATCCCGCAATTTTTGCCCGTTGTGCCGCCGCACCGAAATCCTTCACAATTTGATGAATTTCGTCCACCGTCAGCGGACGGGGAATTTCGTTGCCGCGCTTGCTGGGCCGGTCGGATGCGGAAACGGGCTGCATTCCAATCCGGGACGAGCGGGCGGAAGCACCCGCATGGTTGAGCTGAACGGAAGCGGCGCACCCCTGGGCGTGAAGGGCTTCGCAAAGCTCGAAGAAACCGGGAATAAAGCGGTCTTCATCCATGCGGAGCTGTGTTGTCCCATTGGAACCGGCGGGATTCGAGACATTAACGTTTTCTACATCGATCAGGCCGGTGCCCCCTTTTGCCCTCTGAATGTAGTATTTCATGTGCGCCGGGCTGATGGAGCCGTCCGCACGGGCAAAGTTTGTCCCCATAGGCATCATAACAACGCGATTTTTGATCGTCAAGCCTTTTAATTTAAGGGGAGAAAATAAGGTCGAATATTTTTGATTTTCCATGGCAGCGGCATCTCCTAAGTTAAAGATATGATATGAAAATTCGCTCGGTTTACTGCTTTTCCAGGCATTTGGCAATCGTCATGCGCTGGATCTGATTGGTCCCTTCAAAAATCTGAAAGATCTTTGCGTCACGCATCAGTTTTTCCACCGGGTACTCGCGGCTGTAGCCGTAGCCGCCGAAGATCTGAACCGCGTTCGAAGTGACCTCCTGTGCCGCGTCGGTCACAAATGTTTTGGTGATGGAGCCCTCCATGCGCAGATCGCGGTGTTCATCCTGATCCAAAAGACGCATGGTATTGTTGACCAGCACGCGCGACGCCTCGGTTTTAATGGCCATATCCGCCAGCATGGATTGCACCATCTGGAATTTGATGATCGGTTTTCCAAACTGGGTCCTCTGTTTGGCATAGGCCAGGGATTCATCCAAAGCGCGCTGCATGATGCCGACGCACAGCGTGGCGACGAAGGCGCGGGAAATATCCAGAGCGCTGAGGGCGACTTTCAGGCCTTTGCCCTTTTCGCCGACAATATTTTTCTCTGGAATGCGGGCATCCTCAAAGATCAGTTCCGTTGTGTTGGAAAGCCGGAACCCCATTTTCTTTTCATGGGAGCCGACGGAAAAGCCGGGAGTGTCACGGTTGATCAAGAAAGCGGTGATGCCCTCTTCCGTGCGGAAAAAGCTGATGTACAGAGAAGCGCAGGCACCGTTTGTGGCGAAAGTCTTTGTGCCGTTCAAAATATAGGAATCGCCGTCTTTCACTGCCGTTGCACGCACGGCGCCCGCATCGGAACCTGCGCCGGGCTCCGTCAGAGCAAAGCAGGCGAATTTTCCCGCCGCAAGCACATTGGCAAAGTACTGAGCCTGTTCCTTCGTGCCATAAAGCATCACATTCCGAAAGGCTACGAAATTTGTGACAAGCGTGTCCGCATAACCGGCATCGACTTTTGCCAGTTCCTCAAACAGCATTGCGGTCGTCTCAAAATCGAGCCCCATACCGCCGTATTCCTCCGGAATTTCCGCCATGTGAAGCCCCATGTCGATCGCCGGCTGAAACAGCTCCATAGGACATTCGCCCTTTTCATCGCATTCCGCAACGTAGGGTTTTACTGCTTTTTCCGCCATGTCGCGAACCATTTCAATCAATTCGGTCTGTTCTTCCGTATAAAGAAGAGCCATAAGATACATCCTTTCTTTGATGGAAATCAAATGGGAATTTGCACAAAACGTTTCTAAAAATCAATTTCTTTTCTGGCGCAGATTTGCTTTGATAATAATATAACACGTTTTTAACCGCTTCAACAATGAAATCCGGCTACAATTGGAACATCCTATAGTTCCACTTCAAATGCCAGGAGATTCCGATTGGTATTTTAAATTTGCGAATGCTATAATAAACAAAAAATCAGGCAAGATAGCGTACAGAATCAGCGTTTTAACAATGCTTTCAAGATTGTGCTGCCGTTCCCCGTTTTTCAGGAGGAAGATCCGCTCCGTTCACACCAACCGTTGAGGATGGGTTTTGTTTTTGAAAATCCTGCTCAGCGTTCAGTTTTACCTTAAATTGTCAAAACTTTCACAGTCTGCAGCCTGATTTTTTTATTGTTCCCAAAAGTTCCAATCATCCAACATCATTTTTCATATTTTCAGGAGGTAATCACATGAGCAAGCTGAATGATCAACAGTTCCAGGCGTACCTAAAGCAAATCCGTGCCTTGGCCGAGGGTCCGTTTGACGAGATGCAGAAGGAAATTGAAGTTACGAATAAGTTCCCGCAGAAGTTTTACGATCTCGCGATCCAGAATGATCTCTACCGTTTTGCTCTGCCGGAAAAATACGGCGGATTCGGACTGACCGAAAAGCAGATCCTGATGGTGCAGGAAGAATTTTCACGCGGCCCGGGCGGCATGCGCATGCACTTGCATCATGCGGCCGATCTGAACTGGCGTATTCTGGACGATTTCGGCAGTGACGAGCTGAAAGCCAAGTATATGAACAAGTTCCAGGACAAATCGGTGTTTGCAAACTTTGCCCTGACGGAAAAAACCGGCGGCACGGGCGCTGACATTCACACCACTGCGGTCAAAGACGGCGATTATTATGTCGTCAACGGTGAAAAGACTCTAATTTCACATACGGACTGCTCCGATTTCACTTATGTTATTGCCAGTACGGATCCCACTTCCGACAAAGACAGCCGCCTTTCCGCTTTCTTTGTAGACGTGCACACTCCCGGCTATGAAATCGTTCCGATGCCCCACATGATGGGCTGCCGCGGTGCGGGCCATGCCGGACTCCGCTTCACCAACATGCGTGTTCACAAGAAATATCTGTTGGGCAAGGAAGGCATGGGCCTTGAAATCGCAATGCATTCTCTCGCCGTTTCACGCGCTCACATTGCCGTCAGCAACCTGGGCATGGCGCAGAGAATGCTTGAAATGACCATTCAGCGCGCAAAAGACCGCGTCACGTTCGGCAAGCCTCTTATTAAACGCCAGGCCATCCAGCAGACCATCGCAGACATGGGGACTCAAATTCACGCTCTCCGCCTGATGATTTATGATTTTGCGGAAGACTATGATGCGGGCCGCAATATTGAAATGAAGGCCGCCATGTGCAAGCTGCACAGCATCAACACGGTTAAGATGGTTTCCGACGCCATGCTTGAAATCTTCGGCGGCATCGGCTATTTTGAAGGCTGCGAATACGGACCGACCGAGCGCATGTACCGCGACTGCCGCGCCATGTGGCTGGAGGAAGGCCCCCGCACGGTTCAGCGCCTGACTGCGTTCCGCGGACTGGAGAAGAGCGGCGGCGTCATTGCTTACAAAGACAACAATTATCAAACCGTTTAAGATCTGGAACAATGTGGGCGGCGCGCCCGCGTACCGGTGAAACGTGATTTTAGCAAATTCTTAGAAAGAAAGTGATTTCATGAAGCCTTTGGAAGGGGTTAAGGTTGTTGACCTGACTACGTTTTTGGCTGCGCCGACCACTGCCCGCGTGCTCGGGGAGTGGGGCGCGGACGTGATCAAAGTCGAAGCGCCCAAGGGAGATCCGGGCCGCACCCAGGGCGCGGTGTTTGGGATGCCTTATGAAGATGAGGAAAACCTCGGCTTCGATATGTCCAACATGAACAAACGCTTCATTACCCTGAACCTGAAAAACAAGAAGGGTATGGGAGTAATGAATAAGCTCCTTGCGGATGCGGACGTCTTCATTACCAACATCCGCTCTAAATCCCTGGTAAAACTCGGATTGGATTATGAGACGCTGCGTAAAAAATACCCCAAACTTGTCTGGGCACAGTGTCTCGGCTATGGCGAAAAGGGACCGGAAAAGGATTCCGCCGGGTTCGATGTGACCTGCTACATGGCCCGGGGCGGCGTTTTCGGGACCACCGTGAACAAAGGCGATGCCCCCATGATTCCCACCAACGGCTACGGGGATTTCCAGGTTTCCATGTGCCTTGCCTCCGGAATCAGCACCGCGCTGTTTAACCGTACCCGCACAGGCCAGGGAGACAAAGTTACCGTCAGCCTGCACCATGCAGCTGCCTTTATGCTGAGCACTGCCGTTGTTTCCGCTCAGTACGGCAACAAATACCCCAAAAGCCGTTTAGAAGTCATTTGCCCGACCAATAATGTTTACCGGACAAAAGACGACAAGCTGATCGCAATGTGTGCGCCTGAATATGACCGGGACTTCAACAAGATTATGCGTCTGATTGGCCGCGAGGATTTGGTAGACCATCCCGATTACTCAAACTGCGACCACATGAATGCCTTGCATAAAAATGCTGAGGTTGTGAAGGTCCTCGACGAGGCGATCGGAAAGTTTACCCGCGACGAAATTCTGAAAATCTTTAAAGGCAACGATGTGCCCTGCGAGGCCTGCTATGAACCGCTCGATATGTACGACGATGAACAGGTTTGGGCAAACGGGGTCATGACAAAACTCGACTGTCCGTCCGGTAAGCGCTGCATTGCAACCGCCCCGGTCAAATTCAGTTCTTATACCGAACCGAGCTACAAGGTATCTTCCGCCCAGGGGACGGATACGGTTGAAGTGATGAAAGAACTTGGGTATGCCGACGGCGAAATCAAAGAATACCTGGCCGAAGGGGCCGTCGGTGGCAAAAAAGCGCTGAAGTAAGCGCTTTGAAACACAGCGCATCCAAAATTATTTAGAAGAGGAGTAAAAGAGTGTGAAAGCAAAAAAATACTTGTGGGTTTTAGTAGCCGTTTATGTGGCGTATTTTACCCAGGGCATTCAAGCGCTGATTCTAAGCCAAAACAAGATTTCGTTCTACACTCAATGGGGATTTACCGATCCGAAAGCCGGTGCGGCGGCGGTCAGCGCGGCGATTGCCTTCACCGGTCTCGGCAAGTTTGTGACCGTGTGGATCTGCGGTGAAATCTCCGACCGAATCGGTCGTAAACCGATGATTACACTTGGTGCTCTTGTGTATATCATCAGTTTCTTAGGATTGCTGATGACCACCAGCAACGTGGTTGCAGATGTCTGCGCTTTTGGTTTAGGCGCGGCGACCTCCTGCTTTGACGGAGCCAGTTACCCCGCCGTGCAGGAAAGCTGGGTGGAAGCTCCCGGCACCGCTTTGATTTTGATTAAAGGTTTCATTTCTCTGTCCGGCCTGATTTATCCGTTGCTGGTTGTTTCGCTGACACAAGGCGGGAACTGGAAGTTCGGAATTATTATTCCGCTTGTGCTGTCGATTATTACCTTGATCCTTGCAGTGATTGCATCATATTCCTACGACGAGGAAATGAAACGCCGCAAGACCGATCCTGTAGCTAAGGCTGCCTATGAGAAAGAGCTTGCCGAAAAAAAGCATGTTCTTGACTCCGACGCCAAACGGGCGGCTGCGCGCTTTGTTTCCAAACCCCCGAAATTTGTCGTGGTTGGATGTGCCCTTTACGGTTTCATTGCGATGGCCACCATGTATTCTGCTCAGCAGTATATTAAGGCGTTCGGCAAAGTCGTTGTCGGCATGAGCGATATGAGTGCCGCCGGCCTGACCAGTGTTTACACGGCGGGTTCTTTAATCGCCGTTGTTGTCTGGGGCCTGTTCATGGCAAAATTCCGTTGGCGCACTTTGAAAGTCTTGCTGATTGATTTGAGCGGCTCTGTCCTCGGTTATGCCCTGATCTGCACCATGCGTGTTTCCTCCATGGTTTACCTCGCAAGCTTTATGATCGGCCTCTTTGCGGCCGGCGGCGCGCTTCAGTGCGGCGTTTCTCTCATGCAGGAATTCCATCCGGGCAACAAAGGCAGAAACCTCGGAATTTATTACACGTTTATGGGCCTCGCATCCTATGCGATGCCGCAGCTGCAGTCCGCGCTGATTGGTTCAAGTACCGAAGCTGCCGCTACCGTGACCAACCTTTTGGTAAATCTCTGCATGGCGGTGATTGGGCTGATCTTCATGATCTTCCTGAGTGCCAACTACAAAAAGTGGTTTGGTGTCAGCGTCATGTCCAAGAGGGGAGAAAACGAATAATCCCGATTGCTCCCTGTCCTTTGGAAGATTTCCGGCTTCCAGTTTCAGCAGCAGATAAAAATGTTTTGACAAGCTGCGCGGCGGCGGGTTGGAATCCATGAAAATCCGGGAAAGTGGCGAAAGGCATAAAATCTCAGAGAGAATTCTCTGAGATTTTATGCCGTCGTTGCAAGTTCAGTCTTGCTGAGAAAAAATCCCCTTGTCTTGAGCAAAGCCGAAAAATATCATTGTGCCGCTTTTTTAAGTTTAACTGGCTTGCTGCAAGACGATTTGCTTTCATATTTTTCTTCTCATTTTAAATTTCATCAATGGACCCGGCGTGTTGAGTCCCATGCTTAAAAACTTTTCTAATATTTTTTAATGGCGGCCGGATTCCGTCCGCCATTAAAAATAGAAACAAGGGAATACCGATAAAATCCAAGTTCCATCTGGCAACTTTCCTAAAAATTTTTATCTAAGAGGGAGACGATTTTACTTATGTCAGAAAGAATTACAGGGCATACAGAACTCATCGGCTTGATTGCCTATCCGATTCGCCACTCAAATTCGCCTAAAATGCATAATGAGGCGTTTGCAAAACTGGGATTGGATTATGCGTATCCTTGCATTCGAGGTAGACAATGATACGTTGGAGGACACCGTGAAGGGATTCCGCGCAATGAAAGTGCGCGGTTTCAATGTATCCATGCCGAACAAGACGGTGATTCATCAGTATTTGGATAAGCTGACCCCTGCTGCCGAAATGTGTGGGGCGGTCAACACCGTGGTGAATGATAACGGTGTGCTGACGGGAACCATTACGGACGGAATCGGTTATATGACCGCGTTAAAAGACGCCGGAATTGATATCATCGGGAAAAAGATGACGATTGTCGGCTGCGGCGGCGCTGCGACGGCGGTAGAAGTACAGGCGGCCCTGGACGGCGTTGCCGAGATGTCTATTTTTAACGCGAATGATAAATTTTGGCCGAGAGCGGAACATAATGTTCAGACCATTAACGAAAAAACGAAATGCAAGGCGACTTTGCACAGGCTGGAAGACTTGGACGATCTGAAGTCGGAAATTGCGTCAAGCGCGCTGTTTGCCAACGCGACATGCGTGGGGATGAAACCGCTGGAAGGGCAGACCTATATTCCGGACAAATCTTTTCTGCGCCCCGACCTGATCGTTACCGATGTTGTCTATGCGCCGACAGAGACCGCCCTTTTAAAAATGGCAAAAGAAGTCGGATGCAAAACCATGAATGGGATGGGTATGATGCTGTTCCAAGGTGCTGCCGCATTTAAAATTTGGACGGGCAGAGAAATGCCGATCGACTATATGAAAAAGGTTCTCGATATTCACTATTGACAACTGCGACAAAAGGGAAAGGGCATTAGTTCCTTTGGTAATCCCGGGTAGAAGATAGTGAAAGGATGAGATGAACCGTATGAAGACAGTTACCGTAAAAAATGTCGTCCTCGGCGACGGAATTCCGAAGATTTGCATACCGGTTGTTGCGCAGACCAAAGCGGAGATTGTTGAGGAGATCAAAGGAATCAAGCAGTACCATGCCGACCTTGTCGAATGGCGCGTAGATTGGTTTCAGGATGCTGACAACATTGAAAAGATTCAGGAAGTTCTGCGGGAGCTTTCTCCCGTCGTTCAGGATTTTCCTCTTCTCTTTACCTTCCGCACAGCAAAAGAAGGCGGAAACCGGGCCATCGATCGGGAATCCTATGTCAAAATCAATCGAGCCGCTGTGGCGACCGGCGTCGTGGATTTGATCGACGTCGAGCTGTTCCAGGGCGATGAAGTCATGAAAGAACTCGTTGAGAGCGCGCATCGGTCGGGAGTGAAAGTAGTGGCTTCCAGCCATGATTTTAAAAAGACTCCACCCAAAGACGAAATCCTCTACCGGCTGAGAAAAATGCAGGACTTGGGGGCTGATATCCCGAAGATTGCCGTGATGCCCAATTCGAAGCTGGATGTTTTGAAACTGCTAGAAGCCACTGCGGTCATGTCGGAACAATATGCCAAGGGGCCCATCATTACGATGTCCATGTCCGGCTCAGGCGTGATTTCCCGCCTGACCGGAGAACTCTTTGGTTCTGCGCTGACTTTTGGAGCAGCCCAAAAGGCTTCGGCACCCGGGCAGATCGGTGTGGAAGATCTTTATGGTGCTCTGCATCTGCTTCACGATAGCCTGTAAGGATGTTTAAAACCGGGCTTTTGCCCCCGGTCCGTTGCTGGCTCGGGGGCGGCCTTTCACGGAAGGCTGCTCTGCCAGAATATGGGACAAAAAATTTACGCAAAGGAGATATGTCCTCTGATGGGAAGCTGGATTGACGGTCATACCGTTCCGTTTGGTCTGATCGGTTCGCCGGTGGGACATTCCGGTTCGCCGGCCATGTATAATTATTGTTTTGAAAAAGACGGATTAAACTGCGTCTATCTCGCGTTCGAGGTCGATCTGAAGACCCTGGACGCCGGGATGAAAGCAATTCGGGCTCTGCACTTTAAAGGAATCAATATCACCATGCCCTGCAAAAGCGCTGCCGTTCAATATGCGGATGAGTGTACCAAAGCGGTAAGATTGATTGGCGCAACCAACTGCATGATTTGTGAAAACGGTAAATGGATTGCACACAATACCGACGGAATCGGGTATGTAAATAATTTAAAAGCACATGGAGTGGATGTGAAGGGCAAGAAAGTCACTCTGATCGGCGGCGGAGGAGCCGGCATGGCAATTTTGGTCCAGTGCGCGCTTTCCGGTGCAAAGGAAATTTCTGTTTTTAATATCCGCGACGCTTTTATTGGAAATCTGGAGGAACGCGCGGAGCTGATTAACCGCGAGGTTTCCGGCTGCACAGTCCGCGTCTTTGATCTGGCCGACCAGGAAAAGCTGAAGGCGGAGATCGCAGACAGCCAAATCTTGACCAATGCGACCCGAGTCGGCATGGCTCCGCAGGATCAGTCGATGGCGGTCCCGGATGTCAGCGTTTTTCATAAGGGCCTTGTGGTTGCGGATACCGTATACAATCCGCGCGAAACCCGCCTGATTCGAGAAGCCAGAGCTGCCGGCTGCCTGGGCGTTGAAGGCATCGGCATGCTCGTCCGCCAGGGAGAGGCAGCTTATCAGATTTTCACATCCAAAGCCATGCCTGTAGAAGAGGTTCAGAAAAAATTTTTTGAAACGTGACCGCTGCAACTTCACGTTTTAGCATAATCAGTAATCATACTTGCAAAAATCGCCGCTATTGGTTACAATACTCAATAGAGGCGATTTTTATTATGGTTATATCTTATCTATATTTTTTCCTTTGAGACAAACACCAAATAAGCGGAAGAGGGGCTTTTCATGAATTTGTCTCAGCTTTATTATTTTAAAAAGTTAGCTGAAGTTCAGCATTATACAAAAGCCGCGAAAGCGCTCTATATTACACAGCCCAGCCTGAGCGAAGCCATTTCGTCGCTGGAGTCCGAGCTTGACATACAGCTCTTTGTAAAAAGGGGACGCAATATTACGCTTACCCAGTATGGGAAAGAATTTTATCAGTATGTTTCCGCGTCGCTCAATGAACTTGACAAAGGTATCGCTGTGATCCAGGAACACGTCAAAGACATCGGAGGCACGATTAATATTGGCTGCATTGCCACTCTGCTGGTCGGATTCATGCCGCACGCCATGTACTCTTACCGTCAGAAGATCAGCGGAAAAACAGTTTTTCATGTTTTTGAGACTCCGACCGCTGTGGCGGTTGCGGGGCTAAAATCCGAAATTTATGATGTGGCTTTCTGCTCAAAGGTGGAAGAGTCTGATTTGTGTTTTATGCCGATTCTGGAACAGGAAATGCTGGCACTCGTCAACCGGGACCATCCGCTGGCGGACCGTAAAACGATCTCGTTAAAGGATTTGGAAGGTTACAGCCTCGTCACCTATCGCCCGGATATTCAAATCGGCAGAGATGTGGGTGCACTTTTAGCTGAAAATGGGCTGAAAGCGGATTGCCTCTTCATGGAAGAAGGTTCAATCGGGGCCTCTGTGAGGGTGAATCCGGTGGTCGGAGTTCTTGCCAACACATTATGGCTCAGCCAGTATCCGGATCTGGTGCAGATCCATTTTTCCGATGTTCCAAAAGCGTTCCGAAAAGTTTACATGGTCTACAACAAAAAGCACTTTATCACCCTGCCGGTAGAAAGATTCATGAATTTCATCCAGGCAAACCTTGACACACTGGTATCTGAAGACTACCGGTTACAAAATTGACAGACGCCTATACGGGAAAATAAAGAACAGTGCTCCTGTCCAAATGACAGATTTGTTTATGCCAAAGTTCTTTTATGGCTTGTTGGGAGTCGGCGCCCGCATTTTATCCATCGGGATCCGCATCAACCCGAGTTTGCTGTTCCAAATATAGATTGCAAAATCCCGCTTGCAGCGGAAAGTACACTCCAAACAAGGGTTCTCATCGCAGTAACAGTAAGCGTCAGTATCTGCAAGCGCAAATACGAGGGAATGTTTGGCAGGGGTAACATATTTCAGCTGTCCGCCGGTAAAAGTCCTTAAATAAATCCACTCCGGCTCCGGAATACCCTCGCTGCATAGCCAGGTAATGCAAACGGCGTTTTCGTTGAATCCGCCGACAATTTTATAATCAACCTGCAGGCCGCAGCCGGCTTCCCATTCAGCCGGCTGCAATCTTTGCATGGGCGCGGAACAGCAGACTGCCTCCGCCTCCGCAGCGGGGCTGATTTGCTGGAAAACGCTGCCGCACGACTCGCAGAGAAAAAATTGCGGCTCGCTGCAAATCGGTTTCGGTTTACTGGTTTCCCTGGCACGCCGCGTCCCAAATCTTTGATCCGGCATCTTGGATGCTCCTGTCTGAATCTGCTCGGAAGAGTTTTGCCCCATCCGCCGGCTCAATTCTTTCGCAAGCAGGTATTTTTTTACCTTTCCCGACTCTGTCATCGGGATTTGTTCGATATTTTCCACGCGTTCCGGCCATCCATACTTGGAAACCTTTGATTTGCGCAGAAAATCCGTCAGCGTTTCCAGCGTAACCGGCGCTTTTGCGTCGGATGGTACGACAAACGCGCAGATCCGTTCTCCCAAACGGGGATCCGGCATTCCGATTACGGCGGAATCCTTCACGGCGGGGCAGCGGCGCACGTTTTCATTGATAGCGTTCGCATTTAAATTGACGCCGCCCCGGATAATCACATCCTTGATTCTTCCGATTACCCGGATCTTTTTTTCCTCATCGCGGATGCAGAGATCCCCGCTGTGGAACCATCCCTCGTCGTCCAGAACTTTCCCTGTGGCGGCGGGGTCGTTCATATAACCGACAAAAACGTTGGGACCGCGGGACCATTCTTCTCCTTCGGAACCGTCGGGAGCGTCTTTGCCGTCTCTGCCGACAATGCGCACCTCGACTCCGTCAATCGGCCTTCCGGCGGAAGGCTTGATATCCGCCGACCACTCGTCCGGGCGGATCAGCGTATGGGGGATGCTTTCTGTGGAGCCATAGCACTCGCAGACACGGAGCCCGTATTTGGAAGCCTCTTTGACCAGATAGGATGGAACCGGAGCACCACCGCAGATAAACAGCCCCAGTGTCGGCATTCTTTGCGGATTCGTCTGAAAAAATTTAAGAATATCGTAGACAAAAGTCGTGGTCCCCATCGAATAGGTGCAGTGTTCACGGTTTACCAGATTCACCGCATCGGCAACGGAAAAGTGCTTTTGCAGAACGAGTTCCGCGCCGGCCAGCAGGGTGGACACAATCCCGTGTGCAAAACCTGTGGCGTGATAGAGCGGAGCCGGCATGAACATGATGTCCTCTGCGGTGATTCTGACCGCCTGATTGAATCCCTGTTCGCAAAAGATCAGGTTGTTGTGCGTCAGCATGGCGCATTTCAGCGCGCCCGCCGTGCCGGAAGTGCAAATGGCTGCCGCTACGGAATCGCTGCCGGCAGGACCCGCACTGCGAAGCAGATCCGGATTTTTGGGGGTGTTCATTATCTCCCGAAGGGTTGGAAAAGCGGCAGGCTCCGCCGACTGAGCGTCTTCCACCTGAATCACAGTGCAAACGTCCGGATGACGGCGGCACAGCTGTTTCGCAAGCGTGGCATATTCCACGCTTTTGTAGCGGACCGGGCAGAGATAGGCCCGGGTCCCGACCCGGCGGAAGATTTTAGACAGTTCTTCCCCTTGAAAGGAAGGGGAAAGCGGGTTTGCAACCGCACCGACTTTCAGGCAGGCAATGGTGATGATGGCAAATTCGCTCCACACCGGAAGCTGATAAGAGACCGTGTCGCCGGGGCGAATCCCGGAAGAAAGAAAATAGGCGGCCAAACGGCTGCTCTTTTCGTCCAGTTCCCTGTAGGTATACCGAAAGCCGCGGTCATCCGTGACATAGGTGCGGTTTCCGTACCGCTTGACAGTATCGTTCCAGCAATCCAACAGAGTCCGTGACGTCCAATATCCTTTTTTATAATAGAGATCTTTCTGGCGGTCGTTGATTTTTATCTTGTTTGTCATCGGGATTCCGCCACTCCTCTCTAAACTTTTTTATGGAAATGCACTGTATTTATTATACAATAAAATGTGTAAAATACACAAGAATGATTGCTAAAACAATCTATCGTTTTGTGCTATTTATATGGAAATATATATAGGAAACAACTATGATATGCGGCGGTACCGCAAAGCTCAGAGAGAAAAATTACCATTTTTAAGTAAAAAAATTTTGCATAAATATACAAAGCCCGCTTCGCTGCGAAAGACTTGAAAAGAGGGTTCGAAATATGGGGTTGAAAGAGTCCTTTCCGGACAGATTATAAAACTTCAACCCGGTCTAAGACGTATAGCAATACGCTTCCAATTGTGACCGCTTTATTGTTTTCGTCCCGAATAACGGCCCTTACGTTGCAGAGATTCCGGCCGACTTTTTCCGGGGCTGCGGTGCAAGTGAGCTTTTTTCCGCCGCCCGGGCGCAGAAATTGGAGGTTCATGGCCGCGGTGGTCACGTCGAGGCCGAGGCTGAAGCAGGAAAAGGCTGAGATCACGTCGACGATGGTGCTGAGCGCTCCGCCATGGCAGGTGCCGTGAAGATTCAGATTCTTCTCTGACAGCACAATTTCACCTTTTGCCGTACCCTCGCCGAGATCGGTCAGGCACACATCGGAGGCGAGCGGATAACGCTCCTCCGTGTTGAATTTTTCAAAAAGGTACCGGTACCACAGTTCCTTGGTCCATGGCTTCCCATGATTTGTCTTGTCAAAGGCCATTTCAATCATCCTTCGTTTGTTTTAGCGGTCCGGTTTTTAGCCGGGCTTGAAATTGCACTTTCATTTTATAAGAAGCAGTAGTGCGAAACAAGTGGATTCACCGGATTTATATATCGGAACTCTCCGGATTTGCTTTGCAGACCATAAAAATTTCCTATCAATGCGGCGCCTGAAAAGCCATTTTACATTGCTTTTTTTAGCCGGAATTGATCTTTTCCGTTAAAACAAGGGGAGATTTAAGAGACAATTTTAGATATTTCTACCGTTGACTTTAGAAATTTAAAGTGATATATTTAACTTAATTTAAAGTTCTGTGAAGGGAGATCCGCAAAATGCACAGCGAAGTTTTCTGTAAATTTGTCCGCAATAACACCTGCGCAGCGGCGGGTCGATTTTACTATGCCTATTATTGCTTTTTTACGGGGTTAAAACATAATAGGCATGCCGCAACAGAACGATAAAGCCGAACACAAAACTTTTTTATTTTAAAAAAAGCAGTGGCTTGTCTGGAAAGGCAGGCCGCTGCTTTTTCTATATTACCGTATTCAATCACAATAAGGGAGAGGGATAACATGAAAAAGAAAATCGCAGTATTGCTTCTGGCTGCTGCCACAGCCCTGTCGCTGACAGCGTGCAGCGGGGGTTCCAACGCCTCAAAATCCGGACCCTCGTCATCCGCTTCATCGGCCTCTAAAGCTTCGGCGGGGAAACACTATACGGTCGGAATTTGTCAGCTGGTGCAGCACCCCGCGCTCGACGCCGCCACCAAAGGTTTTCAAAAGGCCTTAACTGACAAGCTGGGCAGCAGAGTTACCTTCAACATGCAGAACGCGTCGGGTGATTCCCCCACCTGCGCGGTCATCTGCAATCAGTTCGTTTCTTCCAATGTGGATCTGATCATGGCAAACGCCACGCCGGCGCTTCAGGCTGCCCAGACGGCTACCAGCAAGATCCCGATCCTCGGCACTTCCGTCACCGATTACGGCACCGCCCTTGGCATCAGCAACTGGTCCGGCACGACCGGCAAAAACATCTCCGGCACCTCGGATCTGGCTCCCATTGAACAGCAGGCCAATCTGCTGCATGAGCTTTTTCCGAAGGCGAAGAAGGTCGGAATTATTTACTGTTCCGCAGAGCCCAACTCAAAATATCAGGACAAAGTGATCAAGAAAGCACTCACCAAGCTGGGCTACACCTGCAAGGACTACACTTTTTCCGATTCCAACGACGTTCAGTCCGTCACAAAGACGGCGGCTTCTGAAAGCGACGTAATCTATCTGCCTACGGATAATACGGTCGCTTCCAATACGGGGATTATCAAAAACGTCTGCCTGCCTGCAAAAGTGCCGGTCATTGCCGGAGAAGAGGGCATTTGCGCCGGCTGCGGGGTTGCGACGCTTTCCATCAGCTATTACGACCTTGGCTACACAACCGGCGAAATGGCCTATGATATTCTGGTCAATCACGCGAACCCCGCCACCATGAAAGTGAAGTTTGCTCCCAAGTACACCAAAGAGTACAATCCCAGCGTTTGCAAGGCGATGGGGATCACGCTGCCCAGTGGTTTCAAGGCGATCAAAGCATCCTCCTGACCTTTTGCCCCAATCGCCGCTTGCGGTCCCTGTAAGGGAGCCGCTCCGGCCCTCCATTTTCAAGCATCAGAAAGGAAGCGCTATGGATTTCATGATGGCATATCTTTCATCTCTCAGCCCAATCAACCTGCTCATGGCGATTCCGGGCAATATTGCCCAGGGAATCATCTGGGGGATCATGGCTCTGGGGGTGTTAATCACATTTCGGCTGCTGAACTTTGCAGATCTGACGGTGGACGGCACTTTCGCGACGGGCGGCGCCGTGACGGTCGTGCTGATCCTCGCCGGCGCGCCGGTTCCGCTGGCCCTCGTTGCCGCGCTGGCTGCGGGGCTTCTCGCCGGTACCGTCACCGGTCTGCTGAACACCGTTTTAGGGATTCCGGAGATCCTGTCCGGGATCCTCACGCAGATTTCGCTCTGGTCTGTGAACCTGCTGATCCTGAGCGGGGCGAACAAGGCCGTCAATGTGGATGAGTATCCGCTGATTGTGACCCTGCGGAATGTAAAAAGCTCCATTGTCACCGCGCTCGTTTTTGCAGCGGTTCTCATCTGTATTCTGTACTGGTATTTCGGGACCGAGCAGGGGAGCGCCATCCGGGCCACCGGCTGCAACCCGCACATGGCCAGAGCGCAGGGCATCAATATCGATTTTATGAAGGTGCTCGCCATCAGCCTTTCCAATGGGCTGGTGGGCCTTTCCGGCGGGCTTCTGGCTCAATATCAGGGGTTTGCGGATATCAAAATGGGGCAGGGCTCCATTGTCATCGGGCTGGCCGCCGTCATCATCGGGGAAGTCTTGGGAGACGCGCTTTTGGGCAAATCTATGAATTTTGCCCTGCGTCTTGGATTTGTCGTGGTTGGCGGCGTTCTTTATTACCTTGTCATCGGCCTTGTCATGTGGCTGAAAATGCCGACCGACCTGCTCAAGCTTCTTACGGCCGTCATTGTGGCGACATTCCTGGCGGTCCCTTATCTCAGGGCAAAATCCAAAAATTCCTTTGCACTCGCAGGCAAGAGAGGGGCGCAGAACCATGCTTAAACTTTCCGGAATATGCAAAACATTCAATATCGGCACCGTCAATGAAAAAGCCGCTCTCTGCGGGATTGACCTCAATTTGAAAGAGGGCGATTTCGTGACGGTGATCGGCGGCAACGGCGCGGGAAAATCGACCATGCTAAACGCAATCGCAGGGGTTTGGCCCGTAGATAAAGGAACCATCTCGATTGACGGCACCGATGTGACTTCCCTGCCGGAATACAAGCGCGCACCGTATATCGGCAGGGTCTTCCAGGACCCGATGATGGGAACCGCCGCCAATATGGAAATTGCAGAAAACCTGGCGCTGGCCATGCGCCGGGGGAACAGGCGAACGGTGCGCTGGGGAGTTACAAAATCGGAGTGCAAGCATTACCGCGAAGCGCTGGAAAAGCTCGGCCTTGGCCTGGAAGACCGCATGACTTCCAAAGTGGGGCTTCTTTCCGGGGGCCAGCGGCAGGCCCTCACGCTGCTGATGGCGACGCTCCAGAAGCCGAAGCTTCTGCTTTTAGACGAACACACCGCGGCACTGGACCCCGCAACCGCCGCGAAAGTTCTGGAACTTTCCGATCAGTTTGTCGCGGAAAACAACCTGACTGCCATGATGATCACCCACAACATGACGGATGCCATCCGCCATGGGAACCGGCTGCTGATGATGAACGCCGGAAAAATTATTCTGGATATTTCAGGGGAGGAGAAGAAAAAGCTCAAAAAAGCCGACCTTCTGCAAAAATTTGCCGAACTGGCCGGCGTGCAGGAAGAAACGGACGAGGTCCTTCTGTCGTGAAAGTGAGATACGGAACAGAACAGCAGACCCAGAACGTAGGCGATCAGCAAAATCACCACAAGATTTCCTGAACTGCGAACTTATTGAAGCCCCATTTTAGTGAGCAATGCTCCCACGGCTTCCTTTGCGGCTGCCGAAAGGGACTGCCCGGGAAGACGCTCTGCGTGACTTCCTCCAATCACGCGCTGATAAGCCGCTTCTTTGCAGGCCAGAAACATCGGCGTGCTGTACTGATAAACATCCATAGCTTCGGTCATCTTCTTTGCGCTTTTCACCGTGGCATCCATATCTCCGCGGTGAAAGCTCTGCCAGGTATTTACCGTAAATTCCGGGGAAAAGTTTGCGGTGGCATTGATAAATCCGTCAATGCCGAATGGTAGCGTGGCCAGGACGTGGTTTTCATAGGCAGCAAATACCATGAAATCCGGTTTCGACTTTTTGATGGTCAGCATGCTGCGGATATGTTCGGTGTCTGATACGGTTTCCTTGATACCGACGATATTCTCATGTTTCAAAGCAAGCCGGCGAACCAGCTCGGTCTGGCAGTCAAAGCCGGTAAGATCAGGAAAATTGTAAATCAGAATGGGTAAAGAAGTGGAAGCCACGACCTCATCGTAGTAGGCTTCTACCATCTCCTCCGAATAGATGTTGAAGTAAGGGATAATTAACAAAATACCATCGACACGGGCCTCTTCGGCTGTCGCGATTAGCTCCCGGACGTTGGAGAGACAAGTGTCGCCCACGCCGACAATGACATGCGCCCGATGGTTCACATAAGCGGTCATCTTACGGATGAATTCTTTTCTCTCTTTCAGAGTCAGAACACTGAACTCTCCGCTTGTTCCCAGATAAGAAAGCCCATTCACACCCTTTTCTATCAAAAAATCAGCCTGCTTTTTGTTTGCTTCCCAGTCCAAGTTTCCTTTTTCATCGAATATTGTGATGACGGGTGGATTGACTCCTGATAAATTTATCATATGATTACCTCCTGTTTTGATCTTATTCCATAGGATTTTTCAGCTTGTTTTTGGGGGAGAGATATCCGCATTTCCGTGAAATATCGCGGGTCGCCTGAAGAATGGTCTTTACGACCAGTTCCCGTTTCTGAGTCATTCTTTCTCTGGGGCCGGAAACACTGACGGCGGCGATCACTTTGCTGTTAGCATCATAGATCGGTGCAGCAGCGCACCACAGGCCTTCTTCAATTTCACCGTCGTCCACCGCATATCCCTGCCGTTTAAATTTCTCCATTTGCCGGTACAAATCCTCTTTTGAACGGACGGTATTGTCGGTAATTGGCTGAAACTGCAGTCCGGCAATCATGGCTTGACTTCGGTTTGGTTCCATAAAAGTCAAAAATGCTTTGCCCAGTCCGGTACAGTAAATAGGTTTCCGGCTGCCGATGCTGGCGTTTGTAGAAACGGTCTTTTCACTGTTAATCTTGGCCACATACACAACCTCATCGCCGGAAAGGACTGCCATAAATACTGTTTCGCTGACGATGTCCATCACCCATTGAAGCATGGGTGCGGCGATGCGGTTGATGTCGAGAAAAGCCGCGGCATTCATGCCCAGACGAATCAGTCTGGGCCCCAGGGCATAGCATTTGTTTGTGTCTACCAGAAGATATTCGTTCTCACTAAGCGTTTGAAGGATTTCAAAAGTGCTGCTTCTGGCGTATCCTAATTGTTCGCCGACCTGTTTTGCCGTGAGTCCGCGCGGAAAATTTGAAAGAAGCTCAAAGATCCGCAGAACCCTTTCCGCTGATTTTACAGACATGAAATAATCCTCCAATTTAACGGTTCACATATATGAACCTAATTCTCATACTTGTCAAAATTTATTCTATTATAAATGACATTTTTCTAAAGTCAAGCTTTTCCTACTACTTTTTCCTTAATGCACAAATTAGATCACACCCAAATTATTCATAAAGACTTCGACTGAAAGCGAAGAGGGTGCGGCGCAATATCCCGGTGTAGGCCGGCATATCCATGAAAAATAGCATAGACAAAACGAGGGCGTACCGGATTGATTTCCGGGACGCCCTTCATTTTATTTATTATATGGTTCTGCTAAAGCGTTTTTTATTTTTCATCTTGAAATTTTACCAAATTATGGTTATAATACTTTTGCAAAGGGCCTCGGGCGGTTCTTCCATTTCTAGGCAAAGGCTTTGGCACATAACCCAAGAAATGGAGGTGAGAAGCATGGAAATGCTCTATGCTGCCTTGCTCCTTGTTGCAGCTACGGGCTACATACTCGTGCTCAGCAAGGCAAACAAATAACCGCCCCCAGCCAAAGGAAAGCGGTTATCGTGAGTACATTGGACCGTCCACTTCGGTGGAGGGCCCTTTGCATTTCTATGATATTGTATGCAGCCAATTTCCATTTGTCAAGAAATTTTTTCTTTGATCGTTGGTAATAAACCGACGATTTTCTTTATTATCTGAATGGACTATTCATGTTTTTTATATGTTCCTATTAAAATACTGCCTTATTATACGGTGAATATTTTTGGAGGTATAAGAGAAATGGACGAAGATTTAAAGCAGCAACTCGAGTGGTTAAACGCCAACCTGAACACTGTTGCACAAAACCAGGCGATGCTGTACGCGGAACTGAAAGAGATCGAGGGGAGGCTGCCAGAGCAGGAAGCGGAAGGGTAAAATAGCAAGTGGCACACCGGATAAATTTCCAGTGTGCCACTATATCAGTGGGAATAGAAGAACATTTTGGGACTTTTTAGAACATACTTCATCAGTTAGGCAGAAAAAGAAAAGTCCGCATAAACTCAGCGTTCATGCGGACTTCTAAACTATTTGGCGGAGAAAGAGGGATTTGAACCCTCGCGCCGGTTACCCGACCTACTCCCTTAGCAGGGGAGCCCCTTCACCACTTGGGTATTTCTCCAAGATATGGTGAATAAAAGAATCTTCAGTTGGCGGAGAGGAAGAGATTCGAACTCTTGGTCCCTTGCGGGATCACTAGTTTTCA
>ENA-UOOI01000414-UOOI01000414.1-fermentation-metagenome-genome-assembly--contig:-NODE-414-length-55198-cov-45.352520_pt1 | contig 55198 bp, 48 predicted proteins | sample MGYA00245779_ERZ724027 | MGnify/ENA primary metagenome ERZ724027 (study PRJEB28704, sample SAMN03018318) | fermentation metagenome | biome: anthropogenic terrestrial biome; feature: soil; material...
AACAAAAAAGTAATAGAGATTATTTACATCAAATTAAGGATTTCTACAGAGCCAAACTTTCTAACTAATTTAATGTATATCTACTAAAATATCCTAAAGTAGATAATTATTTATATGATCGGCATAATCTAGCCATCCGTTATATGACAAATGCTTGAAACTCCGCTCTTCTTGCAGTTTACCGACTTTTTCCTCTTTATCTTTTGGGGATCAGATCTTGGCTTAACAGGTTTATTCATGCTGATTTGCAGAAAAAGATGATTATTCTGGATTTAAATAGTTATTCTCGACTGAAAGTACTAAGACAAGCAAATATAAAACTGAAAATAAAAAGGTCATGCAATTCATCGTCGACGAACACAGTTTACTGTATATGAATTCAAAAAACCATTTGTTTATTACTTATTTGTTTATTGATTAATACTTTCACTCCACTATATTACTTTATTAATAAAAAGTCTGCGTCTTGATGTATGTGTCGAAAAATGGTAGCATAAATTAGAAAAATTACCATGAGTAGATCCAAGTGGAACCAGTCTTCAGGCATCACCTTACTTAAAGCGCAGACATCAATCTAACTTAGATGTAGATTTACTCTGACTTTAAACTCTCACCTAACCGACTCAACTGGATAAAAACCCGAGAGAAAAAAATGAAAAAAATTACAATTAAAGGGGCACGGGAGCACAATCTGAAAGATATCACAGTGGAACTCCCGCGAGATAAATTCATTGTTATTACAGGCGTTTCAGGCTCAGGAAAATCTACCCTGGCTTTTGACACGGTTTATGCTGAAGGGCAGCGGCGCTATGTGGAGTCTCTCTCGGCTTATGCGCGGCAGTTCCTTGGGCTTATGAACAAGCCGGATGTGGACAGCATCGAGGGGTTATCTCCGTCAATTTCCATTGAGCAGAAAACGACCTCAAAGAATCCCAGAAGTACGGTAGGCACAGTTACTGAGATTTATGACTACCTGAGGTTGCTTTTTGCAAGAGTTGGTACGCCTTACTGCCCGACTCACAATATAAAAATCGAGTCCCAGTCTCCTGAAAAAATTGCAGACAGCCTGAGCAGGGAATTTGAGGGTATGATCATCATTCTTGCACCTATAGTCCGCCAGAAAAAAGGTACATACCAGCAGCTTTTTAGGGAACTCAACAGCGAAGGCTTCGCACGAATGAGGGTAAACGGGGAAATCTACAGGACTGACGATGAGATTGCCCTTGACCGTTACAAAAAACATGATATTGAAGTCGTAGTTGATCGGCTTGACCCCTCAGAAGACCGCTCAAGACTTGTCGAAGCCTGCGAAAACGCTCTCAGAAAGGCAGATGGGCTCTTAATTGTAGTTGATTCGGAAGGAAAAGACCACCTTTACTCCTCGAATATGGCCTGTCCTGTCTGCGGAATGGCTTTTGAAGAACTCCAGCCTAGAATGTTCTCCTTCAACAGCCCCTTTGGAGCCTGTGAAGCCTGTAACGGGCTCGGCTTCAAGATGGAGTTCGACCCTGACCTGATCATCCCAAATAAAACCCTCTGCCTTGCGGATGGAGCTGTAGCCCTGTACAGAAATTACCTGGACAGTTACCGGAGCCAGCATCTAGGAGCCGTGGCAAAACACTTCGGGTTTGACATTTTCACGCCTATTGAAGCTCTTACAGATAAGCAGTACAATGCGCTTATGTACGGCACGAACGAACGCATGCAGTTTGAGATGAGCACGAAGAACGGAGATGCCCACTGGTCTCATAAAGGAACCTGGGAAGGGCTGATTCCTCAATCCGAAAGGTTGTACAGCCAGACAAAATCCGAATACCGCCGAAAAGAGCTTGAAAAATTCATGCAAGTTAAGCCCTGCCCGAAATGCGAAGGCAGGCGCCTGAAGGAAAAAGTGCTTGCAGTAAAGCTCGGCGAAAAATCCATTGTGGATGTAACCGATCTCTCGATTCTGGACTGCATTCGATTTTTCGAAAGTCTTGAGCTTTCGGAAAAGGAAAAGGAGATTGCAAAACAGGTATTAAAAGAAATACGCTCCCGTCTTGGCTTCTTAGAGCATGTGGGGCTTGGCTATCTCACCCTTTCCCGGAGCTCAGGCACGCTCTCAGGCGGCGAAGCCCAGCGAATCCGGCTGGCTACCCAGATTGGCTCAAACCTCATGGGTGTACTCTATGTGCTTGACGAACCTTCAATAGGGCTGCACCAGAGGGATAACGAACGGCTTATCCAGACCCTTCAGACTCTGCGGGATCTGGGAAATACCCTGATAGTCGTGGAACACGATGAGGATACTATCCGGGCTGCGGATTATGTACTCGATATAGGGCCAGGGGCTGGCATTCGTGGAGGTTATGTGGTAGCCGAAGGCACACCTGAAGAAATCGAAAAGAATCCGGAATCCCTGACAGGTCAATATCTCTCTGGAGAAAAACAAATAAAAACGCCTGCCCTCCGCAGGCAGAGTGATGCATTCATCAGGCTAAAAGGATGCAGGGCAAATAACCTGAAGGACATTGATGTAAATATTCCCATAGGAATCCTGACCGTGATTACAGGCGTATCGGGGTCCGGAAAATCCACACTTATCTACGATACCCTGTACAAAGCCCTTATGAAAAAGATAAATAAATCAAATGTAACTCCAGGAGATTATGACGAGCTAGTTTTTGATTCCGAGATTGACAAGGTAATTGTTATTGACCAGAGCCCTATTGGCAGGACTCCCCGCTCAAACCCTGCTACTTATACCAAGGTCTTTGATGCCGTCAGGCAGGCTTTTGCCGAAACAAAGGAAGCAAAAATCCGGGGCTATAAAAGCGGGCGTTTTTCCTTCAACGTAAAAGGAGGGCGCTGTGAAGCTTGCCAAGGAGACGGGCTGATAAAGATTGAAATGAATTTCCTGCCAGATGTGTATATTGAATGTGAGGAATGCAAAGGCACCCGTTACAACCGAGAAACCCTCGAAGTAAAATACAGGGGCAAATCGATTGCTGAAGTCCTGAATATGACTGTAGAAGAGGCTGCCGAGCATTTTGAGAATGTCCCCACAATCAAAAACAAACTCGATACTCTAACAAGAGTCGGGCTTGGCTATATCAAACTTGGCCAGAGCTCAACAACGCTCTCCGGCGGGGAAGCCCAGCGAATCAAGCTGACAAGGGAACTCTCCAAAAAAGGTACTGGAAGGACGATTTATCTCCTTGATGAACCCACAACAGGACTTCATTTCCATGATGTCAAAAAACTCATTTCAGTCCTTAACGGGCTTGTAGCAAAAGGAAACACTGTGGTTGTAATAGAACATAACCTGGATATAATTAAATCCGCAGACTATATCATCGATCTTGGTCCCGAAGGCGGAAACGCAGGTGGAGAAATTATTGCCAAAGGGACGCCTGAAGAAGTGTCCACGTTTCAGGAAAGTCATACTGCACGCTTCCTTGCTCCAAGGCTTTCAATGCCATATCTAGATATATCGGATACAGAGCCTGTTGAGGTCTTTTTCGAGGATGGGGGAGATTTTGAAGCCGATTATGAGGCTGATTTTGAGGATTTTGACGATGATCTGATTGATGATTCCGAAGACCTTGAAGAAGGCTCTGAAGAAGATTCTGAGGAAAACTTCGGAAGTCTCAAGCACAGCAAACACAGGAATGACAAAGCGCTTCAAGAATTGATATAAAGTTTATTAAAGCTTATTTGAAATTAATTTAATGTTAATTATTTATTAAAGTTGATTTAAATTAATTTAATGTTGATTATTTATAATACTCTAATCAAATTCAAGCTCCTTGTAAAAACTTAAAAGCTTAAAACCGGAAAAATGAGGCACAAAAATGATTGACCTGGAAGCTCTTCCTCACTTGCCTGGCTGTTATCTTTTCAAAAATGAGGAAGGGACTGTGCTGTATGTGGGCAAGGCAAAGGACCTAAAAAAACGGGTGAGCAGCTATTTCCAGAAACGAGACCATGACCCAAAAACCGAGAGCCTTGTACAGGCCTCCAGGGACCTTGATTTTATTATCACGAATACTGAGGTAGAAGCTTTCCTCCTGGAAAATACCTTGATAAAAAAGCACTGGCCAAGGTACAATATAGCTTTAAAGGACTCAAAGCGGTATGCTTGCATCCATCTAACCGAAGAAAAGTTCCCAAGGATCAGACTTGCCCGGAAAAAGGTTGGTAGTGGAAGCTTTTTTGGACCTTTTGTATCAGCAAAGGAAAGAAATTACATTTTTGAGGTTGTAAGGAAGACCTTTCAGCTCAGGACCTGCAAACAGATGCCTAAACGTGCTTGTCTGAGATACCATATCGCGGCATGCAGCGGGCCCTGCATAGGGGCAGTTTCCACGGAAGAGTATTCCGAAAAAGTGAAAAAGGCTGCCTCTGTCCTTAAAGGCGATATCAAAGAGCTTATCGAGTCAATGGAAATAGAAATGAGGAAACTGGCATCAAGGCAACAATTCGAGCAGGCTATGGCTCTGCGGGATGAGATTACAGCTCTTGAGTACCTTCAGGAAAAGCAGAATATGGAGAGGCAGAAAAAGCATAATGAGGACATTCTGAATTATATTGTCAGGGATGATACCGTTTATCTCATGCTCTTCAAGGTTTACAAAGGTACACTTGAGGATAAGCAAGACTTTGTTTTTGCCTTTGGGGAAAGTTTCCTAGAAGAATTCCTGGTACAGTATTATTCCGAAAATGAGCCGCCTGAAGAGCTGATACTACCCGAGCCGCTCGAAGAGCCGCTTGTCGATTTCCTCTCTCACGTCAAGGGAATAAAGGTGAAAGCCACGGTTCCGAAGCAAGGGGAGAAAAAGGAGCTTCTCGACCTTGTCCTGAAAAATGTTGAGATTGGCTTCTTTGGAGACCGGAAAAAGCTTGAAGCCCTGCAAAGTAAACTTTCTCTTCCAAAACTTCCTAATGTCATAGAATGTTTCGATATTTCCCATCTCTCAGGCACGGCTACAGTTGGCTCTATGGTGCAGTTTCGGGGAGGCAGACCTGATAAACACAATTATCGACGCTTTAAGATAGAAAATGTTGAAGGCATTGACGATTTCGCTTCCATTGCCGAGGTTGTACGCAGGCGTTATTCCCGCTTGCTTGAGGATGAACATGACCTGCCTGACCTTATTATTATAGACGGGGGAAAGGGACAGCTTTCCTCAGCTTTCCAGGTACTTCGGAAATTGAAGCTCAGGATTCCTATTATCTCCATAGCCAAGCGGAAAGAAGAAATCTATGTACCTGGAATCAAATACCCGCTTCCCATAAAGAAAGACGAGAAAGCCTCCCTCTTTGTCCAGGAAATCCGGGACGAAGCCCACAGGTTTGCAATTACCTATAACCGCTTGCTAAGGCAAAAATCTTTGATCCCTAAAAATAGTTGATTTCCAAGATTATTAATTTCTAAGATCGTTGATTCCTGAAAAATCATTTATTATCTTAATTGCCCCCGTTGTCAATCTGTTTCCGCGAATTAAATATCCAGGATCTCAAGGAATTAAATATCCAGGATCTCAAGGAATTAAATATCCAGGATCTCAAGGAATTAAATATCCAGGATCTCAAGGTCTTGATTCTATGAATTTTTCCGATCAAACAACTGAGAAATTATCTCAAAAATCCGAAAAGATGTCTCAAAAAATACCCCATACAATACATGATGACCGATACTGGAACAGCCCGCAGTTTAGGCTGGTTTCCGATTTTGAGCCTAAGGGTTCCCAGCCGCAGGCAATTAAAAAACTGGTGGAAGGACTGGATAAAGGAGAACAGTACCAGACCCTGCTTGGGGTAACCGGATCAGGGAAAACCTATACTGTTGCAAATGTCATAAACCAGATCAAGAAACCGACCCTTGTTATTGCTCATAACAAAACCCTTGCAGCCCAGCTTTATAATGAATTCAGGGAGTTTTTCCCTGAAAACAGAGTGGAGTATTTTGTTTCCTATTACGATTACTATCAGCCTGAATCTTATCTCCCTGCCAAGGACCAGTATATTGAAAAAGATGCCATGATTAACCCTAAGATCGAGCAGATGCGGCTTGCTGCCACTGCGTCGTTGATGTCACGCCAGGACGTTATTGTTGTGGCATCCGTATCTTGCATCTACGGGCTTGGCAATCCTGAGAACTTCCAGAAAATGGGGTTTGAATTAAAGGTTGGAGATAGGGTCCAGAGAAAGGAAATCCTGCAAAAGCTTGTTGAAATCCAATTCGAGCGGAACGACCTTGAGCTTATGCCGGGGCGCTTCAGGGTAAAAGGGGATACCATTGATATTATCCCAGGGTACTTTGACGATATTATCCGGATTGAGCTTTTCGGAGATGAGATTGACCGGATTTCCGAGGTGGACAAGCAAACCGGACAGCGAACTGAAGATATGGATTATTTCTTTGTCTATCCTGCCAGACATTATGTAATTCCTGAAGAAGAGCAGAAAAGTGCGATTCAGTCCATCCTTGAAGAGCTTGAAGCCCATCTTCCTGAACTCGGACTGCTTGAATCGCACAGGCTAAAGCAACGCACGCTTTATGATATGGAAATGATCCAGGAAACCGGTAGCTGTAAAGGTATTGAAAATTATTCGCGGCACTTTGACCACAGACAACCAGGAGAACAGCCCTTTTGCCTGCTTGACTATTTCCCTGAAGATTTCCTGCTTGTCATTGATGAGAGCCATCAGACAATCCCGCAGCTTCATGGGATGTATAATGGGGACCGCTCAAGAAAGAGGAACCTTGTAGATTATGGATTCAGGCTTCCCAGTGCCTATGATAACAGGCCTCTGAAATTCGATGAATTCGAGAAGTATATGAAAAACGTAATCTTTGTATCGGCAACCCCAGCAGACTATGAAAAGGAGCACTCGGCTCGGATTGTGGAACAGATTATCCGCCCGACAGGCCTTGTTGATCCTGAAGTAGAAATTCGCCCTCTCGAAGGGCAGGTCAGGGATGTAATGCAGGAAATCCGGAAGATTGTGGAAAGAGGAGACCGCGCCCTTGTAACCACCCTGACAAAAAAGCTTGCTGAGGAACTGACCGAATACCTTGCCAGAAACGAAATTAAAGCTCGCTACCTGCACTCGGATATCAAAACGATAGAAAGGACTGAGATTATCCGCGAACTCCGCCTTGGTAAATTCGATGTCCTTGTTGGGATCAACCTGCTCAGAGAAGGACTCGACATTCCAGAAGTGGGTTTCATCGGCATCCTGGATGCGGATAAAGAAGGTTTCCTGAGAGATTCAAAAAGCCTGATTCAGATAATCGGCCGCGCAGCCCGGAATGCCAGTTCTAAGGTTGTCCTGTATGCTGACAATATGACCGATTCCATCAAAAAAGCTGTTACTGAGACCGAACGCCGGCGCAATATGCAGATTTCCTACAACAGGGAACACGGCATCATCCCGACAACTATCAAAAAACCAATTCGGGAAAAGGTCGTGGATATCACCGACACCAAACATATCCCAAAAACCGATATTCCTAATATGATTATCGAACTTGAAACCGAAATGAGGGAAGCTGCCGAAAGGCTGGACTTCGAACGGGCAATCCAGGTAAGGGAATTGATAAAGAAGCTGGAGAAAGAGATAAAAGTAGCCTGATAGAATTAGAATAGTTTTCTTTTTTATTTTCTTTCTACAGGCTCTTCTTCTCCAACCATATTTTTTCTCTTTCCCGTCAGCTTTTTTGATCTATATTTTTGATCTATTATTGATTTTAACTGTAAATTATAAACTTTGATCATCCGGATTAAACTGCCGAATTAGATGTAATACTCAACGTAGAAGCGGTAAGCAACCTGAAGCTCTTCCAATTCTCTGGGTTCCAGTTCAAAATCGAGCTGACTTGCCCTGTAAATTTTTTCTCCTAAATTTTCGAATGTAACTTCGCATTTTATATTCTCGGGAAGCTGAACCTCAAAACTGTCACATTTACTACGTATTTCCTGGACAAGCTTTTCTACTTCTGCGGAACTGAAGATTTTTTTATTCTCAGGGCTATAATTTACCTCAACTATCAATTCTTCTTTGCTCGTTAAATCCGCCCAGAAACCGGAGAGTTCAGTTCCTTCTATCCTGTAGTCCTGAAGCTCGAAGCTTCTTGTGATTGTGTTCTTGATTTTACCCTCGTCCATGTGGTTGTTTTAGGAAATGAATGTATATAAACTATCTCAAAAATAAAAAAGATAAGTCTCAGATTACTTCTTCCTGAATTTCCATCCTGCATACAGGCATGTCAAGCTCCCTAATAATCCAAAGCCTGGAGTAGAGTTATTTTTGCTCGGCTCATTTTCCCCCGAGATATTACCGCTACCAGAATCGGAATTATTGATTTTTGAATCATTGAGTTCGACAGCGCTTATTTCTTCAGATGATGATAAGTTAGTTTCTTCAACCCCTATGTTTTCAGTTGCATTGGATTTTGCCCCTGTACTTTGGGCAGTCATATTAGAATCCTTAAGAGGTACAATTACAACTCCAGTAGGATAGATTCCTGCATTCACCGTAGCCGTAACAGTGTTTGTGGCAGTGTCAATCACTGAGACAGTGTCGTTTTCGGCGTTTGCCACATATACCTTTTTTCCGTCCTGGGTGACTGCAATTCCCATGGGCCATTCTCCTACAGGCACTGTGGCTGTGACAGTGTTTGTTTTTGTATTAATTACAGTGACGCTGCTATTGTAGAAGTTTCCTAAATATACCTTACTTCCATCCGGACTGATTACAATTTCACGAGAAGAAATTCCTACAGGCACCGTGGCTATTACATTATCCGTGGCTGTATCAATTACAGAAACAGTGTTATTGTTAGCTACATATACTTTATTTCCATCAGAAGTGACTGCAACAAGACTGGGCGAGTTCCCTACAGGCACAGTGGCTATTACATCATCCGTGGCTGTGTTAATTACAGAGACAGTGTTGCTGTCATAGTTGAGTACGTATATCTTTTTTCCGTCTTGGGTGACTGCAATCCCACAAGGGGAGTCTCCTACAGATATATTGGCTGTAACTTTATTTGTAGCTGCATCAATTATAGAAGTAATGTTGCCGCGAAAGTTCGTGACATAGATTTTTTTTCCATCCGGTGTAAGTGCAACATCATGAGTACTCGGTTCCACAATAATCGGTGCCATTAAGGTGTTTGTCGCTGTGTTAATTACAGAGATATCGGTGTTGTCACGCTGCTTCGTCACATAAACTCTTGTTCCTTCAGGGTTAACTGTAATTCTCGAAGGATAACTGTTTCCTATATTCACTTTGGCACTGACCGTATTTGTGGCTGTATCAATTACATAAACAGTGCAGACGTCTATAGCTGCGGACGCTACATATAACTTTGTTCCTGCAGAGTTGACCTCAATTCCTACAGGCCATCCTCCACCGAGAGGCACTCTGGCTGTAATATTGTTAGTTGCTGTGTCAATTACAGCGACAGTAGGAGTAGGAACAGTACCATTATAATTCATATCGTAATAATAACCTCTCTGATCATAATCTCCCAGATTTGTCACATATGCAAATGGAGCCGCACCTGCTACACCGGCGAATATTAAAATCGTAAGTGAAGTTATTCCAAAAACTTTTATAAGAGTATGCTCTTGATATGTTTTATTACATGTTATTCCGTTCATTTTAAACCCCAACTTATGAACTTATGAAAAAGTAACAACATCAGCGACTCCCTCATAGATTTTGTTCATACCAGCACCCTAAAAATTGGAGAGTTTCAATCACTCATGATGCGTAGAGCTTCGATATATTAGGTTTCTTAAGTTTGTACATCAGACTCGAGAGATAATAGATCATTAATATCAGTACTTCAGGTCCTCCAAGTCTCGCATTACTTTTTCCTGAGCTTCCATCCCCCATATAGACAGGTCAAACTTCCTAATAATCCAAAACCTGGAGTTGAGTTATTTTTGCTCGATTCATTTCCATTTGAGCTACTAACATTATCAGATTCAGAATTATTCTTTTTTGAATTATTGAGTTCGACAGCATTTTTTTCTTCAGATGATGATAAGTTAGTTTCTTCAACCCCTATATTCTCAGTTGCATTGGATTTTGCCCCTGTACTTTGGGTAGTCATATTAGAATCCTTAAGAGGCACAATTACAACTCCAGTAGGATAGATTCCTGCATTCACCGTAGCTGTAACAGTGTTTGTGGCAGTGTCAATCACAGAGACGTTGTCGCTTTTAGCGTTTGCCACATATACCTTTTTTCCGTCCTGTGTGACTGCAATTCCCATGGGCCGTTCTCCCACAGGCACTGTTGCTATGACAGTGTTTGTTTTTGTATTAATTACAGTGACACTTTTATTGTAGAAGTTCCCTAAATAAACCTTATTTCCATCTGGACTGATTACAACTTCACGAGAAAAAGTTCCTACAGGCACGGTGGCTATTACACTATCTGTGGCTGTATCAATTACAGAGACAGTGTTGTTGTTAGCTACATATATTTTATTTCCATCAGAAGTAACTGCAACACGATGAGGTGAGTCTCCTACAGGCACGGTCGCTGTAACATTATCAATGGCTGTGTCAATCACAGACACAGTGCTGCTGTTATAGTTAGGCACGTATGCCTTTTTTCCGTCCTGTGTGACTACAACTTCATAAGGACTGTCTCCTACAGGTACATTGGCTGTAACTTTGTTTGTAGCCGCATCAATTACGTAAATAGTGTTGTTTCGACTGTTTGCAGCATAGATTTTTTTTCCATCCGGTGTAAATGCAATATCATAAGTACTCGGCCCCACAATAATCGGTGCCATTAAGATATTTGTGGCTGTGTTAATTACAGAGATATCGGTGTTGTCATGCTGCTTCGTCACATAAACTCTTGTTCCTGCAGGGTTAATTGTAATTCTCGAAGGATAACTACTTCCGATATTCACCTTGGCACTGACCGTATTTGTGGCTGTGTCAATTACATAAACAGTGGAGACGCTCATAGGTGAGTCCACCACATATACCTTTGTTCCTGCAGGGTTGACTGCAACTCCTACAGGCCATCCTCCGCCAAGAGGCACTCTGGCTGTAATATTGTTAGTTGCTGTGTCAATTACAGCGACAGTAGGAGTAGGAACAGTACCATTATAATTCATATCGTAATAATAACCTCTCTGATCATAATCTCCCAGATTTGTCACATATGCAAATGGAGCCGCACCTGCTACACCGGCGAATATTAAAATCGTAAGTGAAGTTATTCCAAAAACTTTTATAAGAGTATGCTCTTGATATGTTTTATTACATGTTATTCCGTTCATTTTAAACCCCAACTTATGAACTTATGAAAAAGTAACAACATCAGCGACTCCCTCATGGATTTTGTTCATACCAACACCCTATAAACAATGAGGTTTCGATAAACCTCAATCTTTGGCCGGTTGTTATATAGGTTCATAGGCAACCGTTGAAAATCAGAAGTTTATCGAACTCCTCTAAGGAATTTTTACCTTACATATACACGTTCAATTTCTGAACTGCCGTATGTGCGTTCAAGTAACCCTGGATTACCATACGTCGAACCAGTGGGCTCTGGATCATTAATACGCAAATATGTATACCCATCTTGAACTATGTATCCTTTACAAAGTCGACAATGACCTAGAATCATAGTGAAAAATGGTCTCTCATTTTCAATCTCTGATATAGCGTCACTATTGAAAAGTCTAGTAGTTATAGTTCCCGTTTTTCCCCATCGATGTGTAGCCCATTTTACAATATTATCAGCTGAGAGCCCAGATGTGCCTATTGAACCAGAATCCCAACTCCACAGTCCATCACCCAAATAGATTGTTTCCTGTGAAGGGATAGGAGTCGGTTTATTATAATATTTACAAACCATTCGGATACATGCTGGAACACAGTAAACGTCATCTTCTTGTCCAATACCGTTAATATCAAGTATTTTACCTGTAAATGAACTTTTCACTACTCCCTCGTCAATAAGTTTTTTAATATTTTCTTCAGTAACTGCAGCATTAATATTAACTCCTTTATTAGCTGCTACTTGTTCTATAGATTTGGCAAGTTCATCACTTTTTTGCCATTCTTTTAAATTGTTTTCCTTTCCATAAGCCAAAATCTTGTCATACATTGACCATATTCCGGGTTCGGTTTCAGTTGCGGGTTTATCTTCAACTTCACTAAGGAAGTATGCATCTACAAATATCCGGTGTTCAACTCCAGTGGCCTTATCTTTCACCACAGTCATCGCCCCTATTCTAGGATAGCTGTATACAACCATCTGGGTTGACTTGATTTCCCCATCTGAATATTCATTTTTGGCAATTTCGATTGATTTTTTCATGGCTTCAGCCACTTTATAAGGTTCTGGATCAAATACAATGTCATAAATTGAAGGTCCCAACGTTTTATCGGCACAGACGTCGATTGTACCTATTAATTTATTTTCTTTGTATACTGAAAATCGATAAAACAATTTCTGACCATTTACGTCATAAAGCTCCTGTGGGTTAGGATTGATAGATGCACCTGTCCAGTTTTCAAAACCCAGCGCATTGCCTGCTATGAAATTTATCATGTTCGCATTAGCACGCATTAAGGCTTCCTCTGCAGTTACACTATAGTCTTTTTCTTCTTGTGCGCTTGCTGCCGGTATCAATACCATACCAACCAGTAGCATTGCCAAAAGAAGTATTCCTGATGTAATTTTACTACGACTCATATTTTTTCTCCTGTTTAACATCCAGGAGGCAGAATCAGGTAAGCTAAGCCTTAAGTAAAAGCAAAGCTAACTTAATTGTGCCTCTTAGGGCGTACTTATGGAGTTGGACTACCTGGAAAGTACTTCCAAACTCCATAAACTACTTTCTATTAGTCCTTTAAATGTTTTATGTGTAGACTCTCGAAAAATACAGTTTTCGTACTCAACTCGAGTCTAAAATTGTTTTCTGATCTCTGATTGTTAGAGCCTCTGGACACAAAACTTATATGAGATCATACTGCCTTGACTCATATTCAATGATATGTATAAAATAAAATTTGTGCAATTTTAAAGTCTTTTAGGACGACTTTTAAATAAACCTTATGAAATCTAGGCTAATATATTCTCTAATCGTAACAAATGGACGAATAAGTGCACATATTAAAAGTGTTTTCCAATCGATTACAGCCTCATAACTGAGAGATCATTTTTACTCAGGTACAATCCCACTAGCCAATGAACCTGTAAATTATTAATTTTCGCAAAAGTTGATAGGCTAACGTAGCTTTGACAAAAGTATCAGAAAAATCAAATTACCCATTTTTTAGTGCCACATGAAATAACTGAATTTTTACGAATAGCGGTTCTAATATGGCTGATTTTTCGGTTCGTGAATTTAAGAGACTCCTGTATATTCCAATGATTTATTATTTAGACCTTTCTCTGCTTCGACCGGGTAATTTCATCCGTTTACTAAATGTAAAATAGCATATCTAAAGTTTGGAAACATTTGTTGTTGAAAATCGTAGTCGGAATTAGTGTTTTCTTTGTGGCTTAGTTACTCTGTAACTAAACAATTATTTAAAAACCATATAATACAACAAAGAGTCCTAAATTCCGTACATTTTGGGCTTATTTCAAAGTTTCTTAAGCATAAGAGACATTATTCCGGGTTTTGAAGATCTCATGCTGCCGGGAGAAAACATATTATCTATATCCGAACCCCCGAACATTTCTTCGTTGACACGCTTGTTTATCTCATCAAAAATCATCTTGTAAGCCAAGCAGTGTGGATCTACACCTTTTATCTCGCCGTCTGTGGGAACGATTGCATTGTACGGGCATCCACCTCTGCAATATTTGATATGAGAGCATTTGCCGCATGCCGTGTCCACATATTCTTTAAACCGAAACATCTGCTTCCAGGCTTCGGACTGGGCAAGGTCTGCCATGGTTGGCCGGTCATAGACATTGCCCATAACATATTCGGGCATTCCAATAAAACGATAGCAAGGGTATATGCTTCCATCAGGGCCAACTGCAAAGGTATCTCCCATACAGTCAACATAGGTACAGACTGTGCCTTTGCCTGTGAATACACATTTGCACAGGTGATCAATATTCATAACCTCAATTTGGCCCAAGTTTTCCAGATATTTATCCAGAAGATAGATCAAGAGTTCTCCGTATTCTTCAGGGGAAAGTGTCCATTTCTCAGGATTGTCCCCTTTTAATGAAGGCAGGCAGGGATGCAATTTGAGAGTTAAACCTTTCTCAAGATAAAAATTGAAAATATCTTCCTTAAGTTTTACAGAATGGGACGTGAAAGTAGTAATGAATCTCACATCAAGCCCATACTCTCTAGCAATTTCATAGCCTTTCATGGTTTTATCGTAGTATCCTTTTCCCCTCTGCAAGTCATTAAGTTCCTTTGGACCATCCAGGCTGGAGCCTATAGGAACCCCATATTCCGCAAAAATTTGGGCTATCTCAGGAGTCATTTTCCAGAGGTTTGTCTGTATTGCAAAAGCTATTTTTCGAGGGCTTAAACCCTCAACCAGGAGCGGCAATGCTTCTCTGTAAAAGTCCGCCCCTGCCAGCAGAGGTTCCCCGCCATGGAAAGTAAAAGTAACAGGATCTCCTCTGAAAACTCTAAGCCACTCAACCACTTCTTTTATAGTCTCGATACTCATTATCGGAGACTTCTCTTCGGAACTCCAGCAATAACTGCATTTAGCGGGACAACCGAGGGTCGGGATTAGCATTACATGAAAAGGCATGTTTAAAACACCTTTTTCGTTAATCTCTTTTAAATATTAGTACTTTTCTAAGTTGTCCTGGCATGAAATCACTATCCATTTAACATATAGCGTTCTAATGATTAAATGGAGTTACAATGGAGTTACTGCAAAAACGGGCGAATTCAGAAAATATAAGAAACCCATAGCTAAAAAGTTGAGAAAGTAGAGGATGAAGTGAGAAAATTGTCAGATAAAGAGTTGAAGGAAAAAACGGCATCAGAAGATAAGGAAAATATAAAATAAGAGATATGAAATAACCTCTTGAAAACACTAGAAAGAAGATAATTGGAATATTATTTTATGAATTGGAATACTACTTTATGAATTGGAATACTACTTTATGAATTGGAATATTACTTATAATTAAAAACCATTGTTATCTTATTTCATATTTTCTAAATTTTGCAGAAATCTCTAATAAAAAATCTAAATTTAAGCCAGAATGATAATTTCTTCATCTTATTTTCGCATAGTTACCAGATACAGTTTCCTTGGAAGTTCTCCTTCTTCAAACTCCTCTATTTTAAAACTTTCATATCCTTCTGCCAAATGTTTGACCTGTTCTCTACTGAAAAAATGCACAATAAAACCGCCTGCAATTTCATACATATCCTCCCCTCTGTGAATCCCTGTCATATATTGTGCATCTCCAATGTGCCTGGCTGTGTAAATATTAAGTCCACCTGGCTTGAGCACTCTTTTGATTTCACTACTGAGGAACTCCAGCTCGGCTGTAGTCAGTGCCATGCAGTAGAGCATATGAGAATAGCAAGCATCAAAAGTGTCATTTTCGAAAGGCAGAGGCTTCCGGACATCATGCACCAGAGGAATTATCGAATCCGAAAGCCCCATAGTATCAATTCTCTCCTTCACTGCCTTTAGTCCGCTTTCGCTGTAATCAAGTGCATGTACACGAAAGCCTCTACTGGCAAAAAAGCAGGTATCCCTTCCCTGGCCGCTTCCCAATTCAAGGATTTTCCTTTTTCCTTCTTTTTCAAAAATGTCTGCAGCTTTTTGGCCAGGATAACTTGGCTTGTCTCCAAACCTGGAACAGTTATTTGAAAATACCTTCTCCCAATGAGGCTGCTGCCTATTAATGGCATTTTTCTCTACGCCGGATTCTGTTTTATTGATACCCATAGCTTCTTTTTTCATATGATTTACTTCCTATAAGAAATACTGTTTTAACGGATACTGTACAGTGCTGCCCCAAGTGCGCCCGTAATCTGTGGTTCAGAAGGCACACAAAACGATACACCCAGCTCTTTTTCTAGAGCTACTTTAATGCCAGCGTTTTTTGCCACGCCTCCAACGAAGGCTACATTTTGTTTTAGCCCTATTTGCCGAGCCATGACAGCGACTCTCTTAGCAATATTTTCAATGAGTCCAGCTGCGATATCTTCTTTTGTAAAGCCTCTTGCACGGAGGGATATAACCTCGGACTCTGCAAAAACAGTACACATGCTTGTTATACCTGCAGGAGTTTTTGAATCAAGCGCCAACTCCCCCAATTCCTCTATTGGCACTTCAAGCGCCCTTGCCGTGTATTCTAAGAATTTGCCTGTGCCAGCTGCACATTTGTCGTTCATTAAAAAATCAATTACCTTGCCGTTATTTACCGAAATAACCTTACAGTCCTGACCTCCTATATCTATTATCCCGTTAACATCTGGATATAGGTGATATACACCCAAAGCATGGGCAGTAATCTCGCTTATAGCTTTGTCGGCGAACTTTATGCTATTCCTGCCATATCCTGTTGAATATACGTGGTCAACAGCTTTTTTGTCGACTCCGGCATGGTCGAGCACATCTTTATATGCCATTTCTGCCGCTGATATAAAATCGAATGCTGTAGGCCGTATAGTATGGATAATACTTCTATCGCCTTTAACCAGTACTGCCTTCGTTGTAGCCGAACCCGCGTCTATTCCAACTGAGATCATGAAAGCATCTCCAAGAATGCATCCACACGAAGTCCAATCTGCTCGATATCCGAGTTACTATAGTCCGTCTCAATAAAAAGCATAGGTATCCCAGCCTTCCTTAAAGCCTGCTGTACCTTATATTTCTCGATATTGTATCCGTGGCAGAACTGCAAAGTGTAGTAAACAACCCCATCGACTTCAAATTCTCTTGCAAGTTCTAGAATGTTCTCTATACGTCTATCATTTGGACTCATACACGAGCAGGGTATTTTGATATAGCGTTCAGCCAGCGCCAGCATTGGGTCCTTATTTTCATCAACCAGATCCCAGAAAGATCTTGTGCCAGTGCAGCTCTCCTCAGCTACGATAACCCCTCCTCTGCTCTCTATGATTTCTGGTACTTTTGTGTTGCCGCTCGACATCGGGCAGCCAGAGATCATTATCCTGGGTTTGTGGGTTCCATCTGGCTTAATTTTCTCTACTTCGTTGATTAGCATGCGAAGAGACGCTTTCAATTCTTCCGTTGATAGAAAATACTGCTTTTGAAGGAGCTTGAGCACATCAACGCCACGGATGGGAGGGGGATCAATTTTCCGCAGCTCATAGAACCTGTGAAGTAACTGCCTTGTCTCGTTCGAGGATTTTATTTCCATTTTTAACTGTTCAACAGTGATTTTGTTGCCTGTCAGCTGTTCCATGACGCCTTTAAATTTATAAATTTCTCCTAAAAAATAGTTTAGAGCTTCAGGGCTGTCTGGCCTCTGTGGGAGGTCGATCACATAGGTTGGAACATAATCTCCCAATAGTTCGTACATTTTCTTCTTACTATCACAGGTATTCTCGGCGACTATCAGATCTACCATACCATAGTGGGAGCAGGATTTTACGCCCGAACAACCGTTATTTACGATAGAGCCAAAAGAAGATTTGATAAGCGGGCAGATGTTCCTGGGTAAATATTGCTCTGCTATAGATACAGTGTCGTTTTTGCCCCCGCAGAGTATTATACGGTCAGCACCTGCCGCAAAGATAATCTCGTCAGGCACAAAAAGGCAAAAAGTGCCAACTAGTTTCTTTCCCGCCTTTTTTTCATCTACAATCTGGGAAATCCGCGTATTATATGAATTTTTAAGATGATCAAGACTTTCAAAACAGTGCATATTCTTTATAATTAATGTCGATCTATTAAATAATTTATTAACTCTGTTTTTCGTGTTACAGCCAAGGCTACAAAACGTGTCTTTACAATCTGGCTAATCCTGTCAGAAAAATCAAATGCTACAAGTACATATTATGCACGTGCGCATATCCATTATATGATCTGAAAAAGAGTTAAAGTGTGAATTAAAAAGTGAAAATATGGACTAAAAGTAAAGGCTCAGATCTAAATTATTAGTGTAATTCCTGGAATTCAATTCCTTCAAATCTGCATGTTGCAAACTTTCCCTCGCGAAAAGCATACAGGAAGACTTTGAAAAGAGCATAAAGCCTGAAATAAAGAGCAAGCAGGACAGGAGAACGAAATCCACTGATATACACGATTTTCTTATCGTCCCTGATCGAATCATCCAAAAATTTTACAGTTCCATCGAAAGTTTTTCTTTTCAGTGTGCTCCCTCTCGGCAAGCAGGGCCCTAGTACCACCACATCTTCTTCCATGCCGTCAGCACTTTTTGTTCCCTCAACAAAGCCGTAATTGAAAATCGTGGGCAGTGGGGAAAAGAAAGCCTTCTCATAGCCTTTATCTGTTTTATTATACTTCCAGAAACTGTATTTTGGAGTCTCTATAATAATCTTCATGGAAAATGGTCCTGTCTTAATCGGAAAATATTCTTCTCAGGCCTCTGATCAGATCTATGTTTATTCCATTTCTCAGCCCTATGTTCTTTTTATTTCCCAGCCTTATATCTTTCCATTTCCCAGCTTATATCTTTCCATTTCTTGACATATATCTTAATACTTTTACCTATTTCTCCAAAGCCAAAAGACATATATTAAAATAATTTTTGAGAAGGTTAAAGAACTGAAAAATAGGCTTATACACTGACAAATACCCTGACAATACCCTGAAAGGCAGAGGCATGTAGAATGTGTTTTCGAAATAGAGTGAGCTTGCGAGATTCAATGAGAGGAATAGTTGAGGAACCCTTACTTCAGCTTGTTCCAAAACGTTTTGATTATATAGGTAATGTGGCCGTAATCTCGATCCCTTCAGAACTTGCAGCTTATAATGAAGTCATTGCCTCGAAGCTGTTTTCCATGCGAGGCAACACTCAGGCTGTGCTTAATAAGGTTAGCAAACTCGAAGGAGAACACAGGATTGCAGATTTTGAGGTTTTGCTAGGGGAATCTACGGAAACCATTCACAGAGAAAACGGCTACACCTACAAACTGGATGTAAAAAAAGTCTTTTTTAATCCCCGCCTGTACTCGGAGAGAAAAAGGGTAGCTTCAAAAATAAAGTCTGGGGAACGCATTATAATTCCTTTTGCAGGAGTAGGCCCTTTTGTGCTTCCTGCTGCAGGAAAAGGAGCAAGGGTATACGCCATTGAAATAAATCCCGAAGCATGTGCTTGCCTGAAAGAAAATATCCGGATTAACCGGCTTGAGGAACAAATTACTGTTATCCAGGAGAATTTTGAGAATCTTTTCCGAAATGAGAATATTCTTCACACTGAGAATAGCTTGTCGGCCTTCCCAAATCCAGGCAAAAGGAAGGATGAAAATATTCAGGTTCCAGACAGGGGGTTTGATAGGGCTATTGTGCCAACTCCTTACGGCATGGACCATTTTCTTGGAAAAATTTCAAAACTTGTAAGAAAAGGCGGGTACATTCATTTTTACACCTTTAAAGCCGAATCCCAGATTCCAGGACTGATTAATGAGTATAAAAAAATGGGATTTGGGGTGGAGCATTACAGACGAGCCGGAAATGTTGCCCCAGGCATAAGCAGATGGGTTTTTGATCTCATTAAAAAATAAATAGGAAAGAAAGAACGTAGAGAGTTTCAGTCTTAAAGCCCGATATGTTTAAGCAAATGATGATAATGCTCAGGCGGCAGCCGCGAATAAAAAGCTCTGGTTACGACTTCGCTCAGAGAAGGGTGAATATCCATAGCCCGCATGATTGGCGCAGGACTTCTTAATTCAGTATACATGAGAGGAATAATCTGGTGGATCAGGACTGAAGCCTGTGGGCCTATAATATGCGCTCCCAAGATTTTATCAGCTTCTGCATCCAGAATCACCTTCACGAAATAATCCCTGAGTTCCATAGCTGATCCTTTTGCAGTATCCTCAAAGAATTTGAGGCCTATGAGAATTCTCTCCTCCCCGTACTTTTCTATAGCTTCCTGTTCCTTCATGCCTACTCCAGCAATTTCAGGATGGGAAAAGACTGCATGAGGTACTGCATGGTAGTCTGCCTTTACTTTTTCTTTCAAGATCGCATTAAGGTAAACTATTCCTGATTCGTAGTTCCCTACATGCTTTAGCAGATATTTTCCATTTGCATCCCCGAACGCCCAGATATTTGGTTGTGAGGTTTCAAGATACTCATTTACCAGAATCCAGCCTTCAATATCGGTTTTAATTCCGGCTCTTTCGGGGTGGAGAATATCGGTGTTTGGGGCTCTTCCTGTTGCCACAAGGACCTCATCTACTGTTATTTTTACTTCCTGTCCCGAGTTTCTTTCCTTTGCAATAACAGTTTTCTGCCCGTTTTCTTCTTTTCGTACCTCTATGGCTTCATGATTTGTAATGACTTTCATGTATTCCGACATTTTTCTCCTGGCAAGTCTGGAGATTTCGGGCTCCTCCTGCGGAAGAAATTGGGGATTTCTTCCTATGATCGTGACATCGGCTCCCATAGCCGAGAAAAAGTGCCCGTATTCGGCTGCAATGTAACTTCCTCCCAGAATGGCAAGTTTTTTTGGGAATTCCGTGAGCTTAAGCACAGTATCGCTTGTAAGGTATCCTGTTTCTTCAAGGCCTTTTACGGGCGGGATTGCAGGTTTTGAGCCGGTACAGAGGAAGATCATTTCGGAGTGGAGGGTTTTTTCGCCAACTTTCAGGGTATAAGGAGAGACAAACTCCGCACTTTCATGATAATAGTCAAGGTACGGGTTTTCAGCCAAGCCTTTCCTTATCGCTTCTATATCTTCTCCTATTTTTTTTCGCATCCTTTCCATAATTGCAAGGAAATCTATGCCCTTAATCTCAAGTTCAATTCCAAAAATAGATGCAGTTTCCAGTTCCCTGATAAGTTCAGCAGGATAAAGCAAGATTTTTGAAGGAATACACCCTCTAGTAAGACAGATTCCTCCGGGTTCATCTTTGTCAATAACAGCAACTCGAATTTCAGGGTTTAAATCAATGATAGGATTTATATAGTTCATTGCAGAACCCGTACCTATTATGATCAGGTCATAATTTTCCATGCTTTCCCCCCACTGTCAATTACAGCACGTAGATTTGTGGTTATAAATACAATCTATTTCTGGTTATACTTATGGATTGAAACATGGATTGAAACTTTGCTAGATCACACACATAAGCCTGAGGAATCTGAAGAATGAATTAATATTAATTTTAGGATAGAGAAAAATAATTTGTGTACATTTTCCAGCTGCGGCTGCTAAAACAGAACAAAGCTTGCTAACATAAAATTACTTTAGATTCCAATCCACATTTTAAAATTCTCTCTAAAGTAGAAACAACTACCTATTTATAAAGATAAGCCTATTCTATGTAACTTCCCACAAAGAGTAAAAACAAAAGATGTCCGATAATGAACAGAGCTGCCCGATTCTTCAAAAATGCTGATTCCTGTCAGGGAATTCCCATAATACATATTCTATATTTCGTTCTCATTCTTATAGCCCCTTTTGTAGGTGTAAATTTTCTTTTTCTCCTATCAATCGTACTTTTTTTGATAATTCGATTTTCAGGAATCTCTTTTTTCAGTAGCAGAGATGTCACCAGCCTTACTTTTTCCCTAGCTCTAATGCTCTTTGTTTCCATAATCTTGGGAAGCTCTTCTTACGCCTATCCCTTCTACATAGTACTCGCTGCGTTTGCAGTTGCAGCCGTAGGAAATCATAAGACTTCTTTTTCCGAAACTGATCCTGCACTTGATTCTAGTTCGAGGCGGTATAGAGGAATCAAAAAGAGAAGTTTTTCAATACTCTGGAGTTCGGCTTTCTTGGCCCTTCGGATCGCTGCTGCATTTCTTGCTGCAAGCTGGATCATCTACTGGCAGAAGCTTTCGGTATCATATAATCTGGTCTTCTTTATAGCTGTGATTGGAGCGGTTACAGGTTCCCTTTTTGAGTCAATTCCCTCAAAAATAGATAAGAATATCTCGGTGTCACTGGGCGCAGGGATGATGATGTGGATTTTTGAGGAGTTTAGATACTGGGTCCCTCCTGAAGAAATGGTCGTAGCACTTGTCTTCTCATTCTTCCTTGGTGTATTGGCTTACAGGGCGAAGATTGCAGATGTCTCTGCCCTTCTGAGTGCAGCTCTTCTGGGAGTCCTGATAATCGTCTTCAGCGGGCTTTCCTGGTTCCTGCTGCTGCTCACGTTTTTTATCCTTGGAGGCGGGTTTACAAGATACAAGTACGCCTACAAAGAATCCATAGGGATTGGGCAGGCTAAAGACGGAATCCGTAGTTATGAAAACGTGTTTTCGAACAGTACGGCAGCTCTTGTCCTTGCAGTGGCATATGGAGTCTTCCCAGAGCACAGCCTTCCGATTGTCTATGCCTATATGGGTACGGTTGCAACGGCTACCGGAGATACTCTAGCAAGTGAAATAGGGACAACAGCAAAAGGAAAGCCAAGGATGATAACAACCTTAAAACTCTCAGAGCCGGGAACTGACGGAGCAGTATCGTTGCTTGGAGAACTTGCTGCAATCTTCGGTTCTGCAGCGATAGGAATCCTTGCATATATATTAGGAGTTTCAGATAATCTTATATTGACAGTCCTTATTACAACAGCAGGTGGCTTTTTCGGGACAAATGTAGACAGTCTCCTTGGGGCTACTCTTCAGAAAAGGAGTTTGCTCTCAAACAGTGGAGTCAATTTCGTGGCAACCTTTGTAGGAGCAGGAATTTCCGCAGGTCTGTACTATCTCATAACTTGAATTGTACTGTCTTGCCCGTATTATCTTATAACTCGAACGTACTGTCTTACAACTTAAATAATCTATAACTCAAATTAACTTATAACTCGAACGTACTGTCTTACAACTTAAATAATCTACTCAAATTAACTTATAACTCGAACCCTGATACAGGATAGTTTTGTAAACCGATTTTATTTCCTTACTTGTCCAAGGTAAGATAATTCCTGAGTCTTTCAGGCTCCAATGCTGTTTTTTTTCGGGCTCCTTCCACTCTTTCTATAATTCCATACCCTCTAAAAGAAGCATCCATTTATACTTTCAGAGATCTATCTTTAAAGAAGCGGGGTTATTTAACGTATTTATCGATAAGTTAGCTTAAGAATTCAATTTATCCGGTTACCGAGTGTGCTTGTTATGACAGCGGAACTTGAAACTATACTGGATTATCACAAGGCTAGTAAACATAATTTCAAAGCTTATGCTCCTGGTCCTAGCCGCCTGGATATGTCAATCAAGCCAGATCCTTTTCTTAATTATCATGGAACTCGACATTTCAATCTGGAAATCTGGAGCGATGAGCAAATAAAAGCCGAGATTTTTCCCACTTATGAGCAGGTATTCTTACCGGAAAAACCCAAACCGTCTGAACTGAATGCAGAATCAATTTCCAGGCTTTTTTTTGACAGTTTTGCCATTTCGGCCTGGAAAAAGGCAGATGATACAAAATGGCCTCTTCGAGTCAATCCTTCAAGCGGAAACCTTCATCCTACCGAGGTTTACCTTCTTTCAGGCCTTGTGAAAGGGCTTCTGAAAAGCCCTTCAGTCTGCCATTATGCTCCTTTGCCTCATGCTCTTGAACTCAGAACCGAATTTCCTAGAGAGACTTGGGAGTTATTAAGTTTGGGCTTTCCTGAAGGCACTTTTTTTGTGGGTCTGACTTCAATTTTTTGGCGGGTTTCCTGGAAATACGGGCTCAGAGCCTTCAGATATTCACAGCATGATATAGGGCATGCAATTGCCGCCCTGACCTTTGCCGCTGCCGGGCTCGGCTGGAAGACAAGCCTTCTTGCAGACATGGGTTCGGAAGAAGTTGCAGCGCTTCTTGGCATCTTCGGAGAGATCGGCCCTGAAAAACAGGAGCCTGCCTGTCTGCTTGCGGTCTATCCGGCAGATGAAACCTGTAGCAGAATCTCTTCAACTGTGGTTTCGACTTTTAAAAACCTTTCTTGGGCAGGCACCCCTAATAGTTTAAGCGCGGAGCATGTTGAATGGCTAGGGATTGAAAAAGCTGCTTCGGCGGCTCAAAAAAGGGAAAGCGATTACTTTGAGAAAAGAGAAGAATCAGAAAAAGAAATAAAATCCGGAACGCGGGCAGTTTCACTCCTGAAAGCCAGTAATTCCAGGAATCTGCTTGATTCTGAGGCCGTTCCCCTGCGCAGCATTATCCGGGGAAGGAGAAGTGCTATCGAAATGGATAATAGCGCATACATGGAAAAAGAAACTTTCTACGCAATGCTGCAAAGAACCCTGCCGGAAAATAATCCGATTTTCAATACCCTTGTTTTTGGTTCTTTTACTCACCTACTGCTTTTCATAAATCGGGTAAAGGATCTTCTTCCAGGACTTTATATTTTCCTTCGCAAACCTGAGGAAAAAGAGAAATTTAAAGCTGCTATCAGGCCGGACTTTTTATGGGAAAAACCAAAAAACTGCCCATCAGACCTTGAGTTTTACTTGCTTTTGGAAGAAACCCTGCATTCTTTTGCAGCCCAGCTTTCCTGCGCCCAGCGAAAAGTCGCAGATGCCTGTTTTACTGCCTGCATGCTCTCGGAATTTGAAGAGCCACTAAACAGGTTCGGTGCCTGGATCTATCCGTATCTTTTCTGGGAATGCGGAATTCTGGGACAACTTCTTTACCTTGAAGCTGAAGCAAATGGCCTCAGAGGCTGCGGGATAGGATGTTTCTTCGATGACCCTTTGCATGAGACCATAGGGCTTAAAGGACTTGAATACCAGGATCTCTATCACTTCGCTGTAGGCTCACCACTTCAGGAGATAGGTGTTATAACACTTCCCACGTATGAAGAATAACCCTTATTCCTTTTTCCGCTCCTCTATAGTTTCTTTTCTTTTATCTCTCCTCAGAGTTTTTTAGTTTAACAATTTCGGGCTGTGAGAGCAAAACAGGTATCTAGCATCCAGATTTAAGTGGCATTCCACTATAATTCCACAGAAAATGCGGCCCAGAATATTCGGATCTGTTATAATTCCTTTATAATTCTTTTTTCCTAATTCCAGTAAAGAATAAATTCGGGTCAGTGAAGTTGCCTTCACAGCCTTCTATTTTCAGTCCTCTGAAATGTATATTGTTCAGTTAGCAGAAGAGATTGCAGGAACTCGTGTGATCAGCACTTTGTCTATCCGGTGACCATCCATATCAACCACCTCATAGCGCAGTTCTCTTAATTCAATATGGTCTCCCACTTTAGGGATTCTCTGCAAGATGAACATTATCATTCCGGCAACAGTCCGATAATATCCTTTCTCTTCTTCTGGAAAGGAATCCACAGATAAGGTATCTTTGAGCTTTTCAACAGGTGTATCCCCGTCGACCAGCAAGGAGCCATCTTCCCGAACCACTATCTGCATTTCCACAGGCTCGCCAAAGGAATAAACGTCTCCTACTATTGCTTCCATAATGTCATGCAGAGTAATGATACCCTGGATACTTCCGTATTCATCAGTTATAAGGGCAATATGCACTCCTGTTTCTTTGAATAATTCAAGGAGTTTCAAAACTGTTATAGCTTCAGGCACAATGAGAGGTTTCGTGACCGAACCTATAATATTAATTGTGCCGCTTTCCACAAGCTTTGCCAGGACATCCTTTACTGATACCATACCGATAACATTGTCCAGATCCCCTTCATATGCCGGAAAATTGGATCGACCGCTTCCAATCATCTTTCGCAGGTTTTCATCGGTCGGATCTTCAAGGTCAAGCGCAATGATGTCACTGCGATGCGTCATTAGGGAATCGACTAGGCGGTCTCCGATATCGAACACTCCCTCTATCATGCTCAGTTCGACCCTTTCAAACACTCCAGCCTCGGTTCCCTCTTCAAGCATAAACTTGATCTCCTCTTCCGTTACTGGCGGCTCGGTGATTTTTCGAATTCTCAGAGCCCGGAGCACAGCCTCAGTCGAATAACTGAGAATCATCACAAACGGTTTTGCTAAGACTGATAGGAAGAACATAGGTTTTGCGACGGCAGAGGCTATGGACTCCGCATTGTTGAGTGCAAGCCTTTTAGGGACAAGTTCCCCAAAAATCAGGGTAAGGTAGGTAATCACAACTACAACGAGAGTGATGCTGAGACCGCTGCTGTATGGAGCCAGAGTAGGGAATTCTCCAAGGTAAGCTGCAAGTTCCTCTGCTAGCGTGGCTCCACCGAATGCACCAGCAAAGATCCCAACAAGGGTAATTCCTATCTGGATAGTTGAGAGGAAAGGAGTGGGTTCATTCGCAAGTTTAAGTGCAACAGTTGCTTTTGTATTTCCTTCTTCCGCCTGTTGTTTGAGACGGATTTTTTTAGCTGAAACAAGGGCAAATTCTGACATGGCAAAGATGCCATTGAGTGCAATAAGAAGAAGTACGATAACGATCTCAAAAATATATGACATTTCTCAGTTATTAAGCGAATCATGATATTTAAGGCTATCTGACTTCGACGAACATTGCTCCCCCGCCTTCGATTTCTATGAGCTCATATAGTACTGAAAGCTTTCTAGAGTATTAAACTGTATTTTATACTCTGTAAAATCCAGTTTCCTGATCGGGTTATGCAATTTCTGACAGTTTATGAATACTTCTTTTAATTCTAATATCCTATGTGAAAAATTCGGTAACTTTTAAGATACTCAGTAATTAACTGACACTTGATGATATTATGTTTACCATTTCAGCAAGGTTTTGACGAGGCTTTTTTGGGAAAGCCAGATAACAAGAGTTACCGAAATCCACCAATAATTTATTCTGCACTCGCTCTTCTTTTGTTATTCCTTTCTCTGCTCTTTGCCTTCTTTGATTCTTCTTCTCAAACTTCTCCGTCTTATAATTCCTGGCTGGGAAGGCGGGGTAGGTATCCCACACCCTGATGCCAGATCACATTCTATTACAATCCCTCGCAGCAGCCTGCCCAGAATATCTGAACCTGTAATAATCCTTTTTTCCTGACCCCAGTAGAGAATAAGGTCCTGATCGATTACATCATCTTCAGGGTGTTGCGGATATACCTTAAACTGCCGGATTACTTTCTCAAGCCTTGTATTTGGAGATTTCACAACAACCGGGAAGTGACAATAAGAAAGCGGAATGAAGGGACCTTTCTTGTAGACTGCATCCCTAAGGAAACCGTCCGCATCAAGCACCATTATTGGCTCATCCTGAGGATTGGTAATGATTACCCATTTTTTCCCGGAGGCTTCTATCTTTTGTAGAAATGGATCAGTTGGCTCTCTTTTGAAAGGAGGAAACACTGGACGGTTATTTTCTACCGGAAGAGAGATTATGCTTCTCTGGTCTATTATCGAGCCTTCATCAGAAATGCTTACATCGTCTATGGAGAGAAAGTTCAGAGCTCCTATTCCTTCAAAAGTGCCTATGTCTGTCCTTCCTGATTCCATATGTTTTTCGAGCATGATCCGCATAGACTGCTCCTTTAAAAGTTCAAGTTTTTCCCTGCCCAGCCACCAGTCAAGAATAAGGGCTGTAGGCTTGGCTACTGGATAGAGTAACATCTGGTAAAAACGGACAACAGGAGTTAGCTTTGCTCCAAGTGACAGGGCGTTCCGGGAAAAGTACGCCTGAGGCATAATCTCTCCAAAACTGGTGATTATGAAAGTAGAGAAAAGGAAAGCCGAAGCCCCAGTAAGCACGGAATCCGTAAGCAGGGCAATGAGAACGTTTACGGCTATATTTCCCCAGAGCAGGGTCGTAAGCAGGAAGTTTGAATCCCGCCGGATCTGCAGGATTTTGATAGCTTCTTTATTGCCAGCTTCGGCCTCGATCTCAAGTCTGAGTCTTCCAAGACCAAAAGTCCCTATCGTCATACCGGAGAAAATAGCGGACTGGGTGAGGCAGAGCAGTATTAATATCCAGGTAATTATTTCATTCATTCTGAGTCTATAACCTCTGTAATTTCCATATAGTCATAATTTAATAGCTTAATCGTCAATAACTTTAACATAAGCATAGGTTTAACGCTTAATCCATCAAATCTTATATATTTAACTTGATCGCCATTGTCTTCTAAATCTGGTTTATGGTTTTGTATTGCTTATTTCGTATTTTCATATGCATTTTTATAATTTTCCTTAAGATTTTACTTTTCCTGAACCATTGATTTCTTGTGAGCTTTATGCGATTTAACAGTAATACCGCGGAAAATCCAGCCAGTTTTAATCTAATTCCGGATAAATTTAATTTAACTGAATTTAATTGAATTTAATTAATTTATTGAATTCAATTATTAATCCTTTATCATAATTTCATTTGTGTTCTCTCAGGTATATTCGACGATACATTTTATCCTCTGTCAACAATCGCTTCAAGTTCGTCATTCCAGCCAGTTATAACTTAATGTCTATGAATCTGTAAAAAAGATTGAATAGTATAATATTTAATGACAGATAAGTTATATTAGTGGTCGATCAGTCGATCGTATTGTGGAACGATGTTGTCAAAAACATTATCTCTGAAAGCCTCTATTTTGCACATAAATCTATTGCGAATTCTGACACTCCTGACCTGAGTAATGACCTTTCTAACCAGTGATATGCATGAAAAAAGAAAAAAATAATGTCAGATCATCTACTGAAGTCTCAGAGATCTGCCACATCCCTGATGTTCCTGTTGATAGTACAGGGAAAAAGATTGTGCTCCTTATTGCGATACTTGCGGGATTTATTACTCCTTTTGACGGCTCAGCAGTAAACATTGCCCTGCCTGCGCTTGGGGCCGAATTTCATATGGATGCTATTGATCTCTCATGGGTTGCTACTGCGTATCTCCTTTCTTCAGCATTGTTTCTTGTCCCGTTCGGAAAAATCGCAGATATTTATGGAAGAAAGAAAGTTTTTCTTTATGGTATCACAATCTTCAGCCTTTCGTCTCTAATTATGACAATGGTTTCCTCAGCGGAAATGTTGATTGGAGTGCGGGTTGTACAGGGGATTGGAAGTGCCATGATCTTCGGGACAGGCGTTGCTATAGTTACCTCAGTCTTCCCGCCTGGGGAGCGTGGAAGAGCTCTTGGTATTTATATTACTGCAGTTTATATCGGGCTTTCCATTGGTCCCTTACTTGGAGGGGCAATGACACAATATCTTGGCTGGAGGAGTATTTTCTTTGTAAATGTCCCTATAGGTATTATAGCAATTCTCCTGATCCTCTGGAAGGTTAAAGGCGAATGGGCTGAATGCAGAGGAGAGAAGTTCGACCTGATGGGGTCAGTCTTGTACGGTGCAGCGGTAGTTGCAGTTATGTACGGTTTCTCAGTGCTTCCGGCTTTTAAAGGGACTGTTCTAATAGCCGTGGGGATTATCGGAATAATTGTTTTTGCGCTGTACGAGATGAGAATACCTTTCCCAGTTCTTGACATCACACTTCTCACAAAAAATCGAATTTTTGCCTTTTCGAATCTATCTGCACTCATCAATTACAGTGCAACTTTCGCGGTGACTTTTCTCTTAAGTCTTGACTTGCAGTACACGAAAGGCTTCACGCCTGGACATGCAGGGAGTATCTTGGTAGTGCAACCTGTTGTCATGGCTATGATTTCTCCAATTGCAGGCAGGCTCTCTGATAGGATTGAACCGCGAACTGTTGCATCTACAGGAATGGCATTTACAGCGTTTGGGCTCTTCCTTCTCATCTTCCTTACAGAAGCAACTCCTATTTGGTACCTTGTTGTTGCCCTGATTATTCTTGGTATAGGTTTTGGGCTTTTCTCGTCCCCAAACACGAATGCAATAATGAGTTCTGTCGATAAAAGATACTACGGCGTAGCATCGGGCATGAACGGGACTATGCGTCTCCTTGGCCAGATGCTCTCCATGGGTATTGCAATGATGATTTTTGCAATTGTCATCGGTCCTGTGGAGATCACGCCACCATATTACTCCCAGTTTTCTTTAAGCCTGCGTTATGCGTTTATCCTGTTTACTGTCTTTTGCATTATAGGGATATTCACATCCCTGGTGAGAGGGAAAAGGAGTCAGACAATTCATGCCAGTATACCTGAAAAAAGCAAAAAGTAATACGTTAATCCTGCGTAATTCATTTAATCAAGGTGATAACATGAAAATTCTTGGTGTTAATGCAAGTCCGAGAGGAAATGAGAGCAATACCCTTCAACTGGTGAGATCCGTGATCAAAGGCGCTGAATCTGAAGGCGCAGAAGCTGAATTGATAGATCTCTACGACCTGCGTGTAGAATACTGCACTGGATGTGGAGCCTGTTATGCGACCGGAGAATGCCCCCAACTTGATGACTTTGAGGAGCTTTTTGAAAGAATTCTTAACTCCGATGGAATTGTCCTTGGCGCTCCAAATTATATCAATTCGGTTCCAGCACCTATGAAGGCCCTCTTTGACCGGCTTTCAGATGCTATCCATTGCCAGATGCTAACCGGAAAGTTCGGATGCTCTGTATGCACGGCTGGAGGGAGCAAAGAAGATGCAGTCGTTGATTACATGAATAGTGTGCTCACGAACCTTGGCGTTACAGTTGTTGGAGGTCTTGGTATTGCGATGCATGGAGACATGGATGCACCCCAGAAGGCTGCTGGAGCTGCCGAAGAACTTGGTAAGAAGCTGGTAAAGTCAATCCGCGGAGAACTAAAATATCCAGATCAGGATGAACTGCACCGCCGTAACACAGAATATTTCTGCCAGCTTGCAAAATCCAACAAAGAGCGGTTTGCCCACGATTATGAATGGTATGTCCAGAAAGGCTTGATAAAATAAGAATTATCCGGATGCCTGCAATTGTGTATGCCTGCAGCCGGATTCTGAAGACTGTACAGTCGAAATACAAAACTTGCAGCCTGCCAGAACTTCAATTTTCCGGCAGGCTCAGAGGTTAAATGTGCTTTTGAGGTAAAATACTCATAGGTGTACTGCCATAACTTTATTGTGGCTGGGGGTTAATCTAATGGATGTATCTACTCTGGATAAGGAGAAAGGAGCTCACATTTCCGGAACTGACAGGGGTAAGGTTGTAATGTATGGCCTTAGCACCTGTGTATGGTGCAAAAAGACAAAGAAGCTACTTACTGACCTTGGTGTGGATTTCGACTTCATATATGTGGATAAGCTCGAAGGAGAAGAAGAATACCAGGCTGTTGAGGAAGTTAAACGCTTCAACCCTTCAGCTTCTTTCCCAACAACTATTATAAATGGGGAAAAGGCTATCGTGGGTTTTAAAGAAAAAGAAATCCGTGAAGCTCTTGGGTTTTAAGGGGAAATTAGGCTGAAAGAAGATTACTGATTTTTGATAAAACTTTTTTTGAAAAAGTTTTTGTTTAAGGGGGAGTTGGGCTGAAAGAAGAGGAAGCTGCCGATGAAGGCATAACCGAAGAATTGGTGGACAAGGTCTACAGGCGTTTGAATGACCAGGTCGAAAAGTCGGGGTATCATCTTAATCCTGACGTAGAGTTTACAAAGGATCTTGTGCGAGGACTGCTCGCCAATGAGCAACGATACGGTTACTGGTCCTGCCCTTGTAGGCTTTCTGCTAATAATCTGGAAGAAGACCTGGATATTGTCTGTCCCTGCTATTATAGAGATCCCGATCTCAACGACTACGGAGCCTGTTACTGTGCACTTTACGTTTCGGATGAGGTTATCCGGGGAGAGAGAAGCGTAGAATCAATTCCTGAAAGGCGACCTCCTAAAGCACAGAGAGACGCCGAAAGAGAGGAAGAAAAGAAGAGAGCCGAGATGATGGAAACTATGGAGTTTACTGGAAAACTTTCAAAACCGGTATGGAGATGCAAGGTTTGCGGATATCTTTGTGCAATGGATGAACCGCCTGGTGTCTGTCCTATCTGTAAAGCGAGAAAAGAACGATTTGAGCGGTTTATGTAAGTTCGGTAAATTTCTTCTTTACTATTTTCATTATTTACTTATTTATTTATTTATTTATTTATTTATTTATTTGTTTTCTTCTAGTCTATTTATGCTTTCTAATTTCAGGTTTTTTTATATGATGTAATATTGGCGTGAGCTTAGGAGAGATGCCAAAAGCGGCTTGGTACTATTAGCCGGAAATACTGTTGACTATATCGATTCTAAACTCGACACAACCGGAAGAGTGGAGGCTTTCCCATGAAGAATTTACCTTAAAAATCACCCGGTTAAACTTGTCAATATTTTGGAACAAATAGGAAAGTACTTGTATTAAACCGAAAGACTGAATGAAAAATGTACACACGCTAAGCTACAGGCAATAAGAACAACAGAAGCTTTGTTCTTTAGCCAGATAAATACCGATCTGTCAAGATTGGGCAGTTGAGGATGTGAAATAATATTCCTGAAGCTGGATGGTGCGAATCTTGTCGAAGGCGGGTAAAAAAAATCAAACCTTTACCTAAATGGCGGCTGTTGCATCTATTATCATAAACATTTCTTCAAATATATTGTTTTTATAATATTTCTGAATCCAGGTATGTCCATTTTGTGAGATCTAACTAAATTATATGCATTAAAAATTATATCTATTAATCTGGAACTTATTGACAGGGAATTTTATCCACTATATAAAACACTAGCTGTTGAGGGAACTTTATGGAAACAATGGACGCGATTTTAACCAGAAGAAGTATCCGTAAATATTTACCAGATCCGGTAAACAGGGATGTAATTGAAAACATTTTAAAAGCCGGAATGAATGCACCGTCCGCAGGAGATGAGCAGCCCTGGCATTTTATTATAATTGATCGGCATGACCTGCTCAAAAAGATCTCAGAAATTCATCCGTACGCAAAAATGCTGAAAGATACACCTGCTGCCATACTTGTCTGCGGAGACCAGAACGTGCCTAAATTCAAAGACTTCTGGATTCAGGACTGTTCAGCTGCAAGTGAAAATATGTTGCTTGCTGCCCATGATCTCGGGCTTGGAGCCGTCTGGATCGGGATTTATCCCGCTGAAAAGATGGTACAGGAGATCAGGCGTTTGTTAAATATTCTGGACCATATAGCTCCATTTTCGATTATTGCGATGGGTTATCCAGCAGAAGAAAAATCTGGCAGGCTGAGGTACGATACTTCAAGAGTCCATAGTAATTATTGGTAAAATTATAGGAATAAATGTAAAGCCTTAAAGCTTCCAGAATCTGAGTACATTCTTATGCTTGATGAAATTAGGCCGTCTTCCAGTGAAGTTAAATTAAGCAGTAATTAGTTAAGCAGTATAAAGTCAAGCAGTAATTAGTTAAGCAGTTGTTTATAAAGAGGGCTGGTTTATGAGAAAGAAACTGGTATCAGGTCTTATTTTAGGTCTTATTTTTCTTTTAATGTTTTTTACTGCACTGCCCTATTCAGCAGGAGCTGCCGATGAAAATTTATTAAAGCACACGAGCTCAGGAAACGCTTTTGGGGGTGGAGAAAATCTTCAGATTGATCAGAATATTCAGGGAGACCTTGTGCTTGCAGGGTCCCGTCTTGAAATAAACGGGAACATCGGAGACGATTTTATAGGGGCAGGCGGAGAGTTAATTGTTAATGGGGATGTTTCAGGAAATATTATCGCAGCCGGGGGCTCGATCAGGGTAAACGGAAATGTGGGTGGAGACGTGGTAGCAGTCGGTGGCAAGATTATTCTTTCCCAGGACAGTGTGGTCAAAGGGGATATCCTACTGGCTGGAGGAGAAGTAACGCTTGATGGTACTGTTAACGGAAATGGGGAGGTCTCAACAGGCACCCTCAAAACCGGAAATGACTTTGAGCTTAAAGGCAATCTTGCACTTCAGGCCGATAATTACCCATCTAATCTGCAAGAAAAGGTTGGAGGAAACCTGAATATTACGCAGGTAAATGCAAAGGAGGAGCAGTACGAAAGTGCTTCTAAAGGGTTTGGCATTTTCTCCTTCATCCTCGGGCTGCTTGCAGCTCTTACTCTGGGTTTAATCCTGATTTACCTTTTCCCGGATTTCGTAGGCGGGCTTGCAGAACTTATAAAAGACTCACCTTTAAAAACGGGGTTACTGGGCTTTCTGGCTCTGTTTTTCCTTCCGGTACTCTCGATAATCCTGCTTATTACTATTTTTGGGTGGAGCCTTTCAGTTCTGATTTTCCTGCTCTTTGCACTTGCACTTCTTATCGCTACAGTACCTGTGAAGTTGCTTGCAGGTGAGATAATCTATAATAAAATCTTAAATAAGAATGCAGGAAAAATGATGTACTATCTTGTTGGAGCTGTTATATTTGCAATTGTATATGAAATTCCCTTTGTAGGAGGACTAGTACGTTTTATTGCACTTCTTATTGGGTTAGGGGCGATAGTAGCCTGGCTTGGAATTCGAGCAAGACCCACAGGTTAACAGAAGAGAAAAGTTAAGAAGAAAGAATTTCAAAGTTTATTTTTCAGCCATGCAGTTTCTCAAGAGACAAGGAAATATAGCGAAATCCGGAAAATAAAAGGAAGTTTCAGGAAAGAACTTCCTCCCTGTATTTCTCGAATCCCAATCTTTCAAGAAGTTCTCCGAACCTCTCTCCATCAAGGCCTTCTTTCCTGTAATACTCAAAGGTTTTTTCAAGGACTGAGAAAAGCTGCTCCTCGTCTGCAAGTTCAAGAAGTTTTATTCCTTGCATGGGCTGGCGCCCTGCCTTGCCTCCGACAAAGATCGTGCATCCAGTTTTCTCTACCCTAAGTGCATCTTTCCGGCAGGCTGCAATACAGGCTCCGCAGAGTATGCATTTTTCTGTATCTATACAGGCTTTATCTTCCAGGACTTTTATTGCTCCCACCTTACATGCCTTTTCACAGCGCTTGCAGCCCACACAATTTTCTTCAATGGTTTCAGGCCTTACATTACCCATGATCCCAAAATCGTTTTCCTGAGGCCTTACGCAGGCTGAAGGGCAACCTGTTACTGCAATCTTAAGTTTTTTAGGAACAGCCTCCCCAAAGTATTTCTCATCGATCTTGCATGCTATGCTCTCGCAGTCGATCAACCCGTTTCTACAGACCCTATCACCCTGACAGGCAACCACAGCTCTTACCCTTTTTCCGGCAGAGCCTCCTGAAATACCCTGCTTTTCAAGTTCGTTGTTTGCTGCTTCCGCATCTTCAAGTTTAACAAAAGGAACCTCAATCTGCTGCCTTGAGGTTATGTGAACATAGCCAGATCCGTATTTCTCGGCTGCATCTGCAATTGCCCGCAACTTTTCGGCATTCAGGTTCCCACTCACAACCTTCAGCCTCATTGAAAACATATTTTCCTGTCTCTGAGGAAGAAATCCTTTGCTTTTAAGTAAAGCCACATCTATTTTTTTTTCGTTCATATAAGATCACTTGTTTCGCAACTATTCTTGATATATATAAAACTATTGAATATTATCTATTTTTTTAATAGATTACATCATTTACCCGACTTCGGTAATCTGAGAAACTTGGAATTACATCTATACCTGAGAGAACAAGAGATTTAGATCAGATAAGACAAGATAACTTGATCACTGAATATAGGAGAAAAAAATCAAAGGAAAGAAAAGATGTTGAACTGCACGAGTACCATATAAAGCGCAGTCCCTGTAAAGATGCTGAGCATGGCATTTCGTTTCCAGAGGTGCAGCCCGGCAACAATACATATGGTAAAGAGCTCAGGGACCCCGTATGGAGCTGTAAGCCACTGTACATCCTTTAAGCAGTAAATGACAAGAAGTAGGAGGATCATAGGAGGCAAATTTTTCTCAATAACCGAGAGTATGGCAGGCGGTTCCCTTGAGCCAAAACAAATGAACGGAAGAGCCCTTGTTGCAAAAGTGGCAAGAGCTATAACCGTAATTGTTACAAGCATTTGAAGGGGGTCTATCATCAGCTTTTCTCCTTTCTTTTGTCTTCAAGAGGTTGTACTGCAGAATTAATCAGCCTGTTTTCCTTCCTTGTTTGTGAATTTTCCCGTGCTCCCAGCACTATCTGTGTTCTCTGCGCCTTTTGCATTGACTTTTCCCTAGCCATCAGAATTAAGGTTCCGAGGATAATTGAAGCAAGCAGCATATTGTCAGGGCTAAAAATGATAAGAGAGAAGGCTCCTGCGCCTAGTGCGGCTATAAAGGGAAAACGCGCTTCTGAACTAAAATATTGCTCTATGGTCAGCACCACGAATAGTGCAGTCAAGACAAAACTCATGCCCTCAAGATTAATCTTAAGCATGGAACCAAGTACAGCCCCGAGTACCGAGCCTGAGATCCAGTAGAAATGGTCAAGGGCTGCAATATAAAAGTAAAACCTCGACTTTGAACTGGCCTGTGGGACATCGGTTGTGGTCAGGAGAGCATATGTCTCGTCGGTTAACGCAAAGATCAGATAAGGTTTGACCCTTCCAACCCCTGAGAACTTCTCCAATAAGGACAGCCCGTAAAAAGCGTGCCTGAGATTCAGGAGCAGCGTAGCTATAACAAACTCAGTTAATCCTGCACCGGCAGCAAGGAAAGCTACTGCCAGAAATTGGCCCGAGCCTGCATAGACAAAAAGGCTCATAAGGAAAGCGTAGATCCAGTGATATCCAGCACCGACAAGCAGAAACCCGAAAGCCATTCCAAGAGGTATGTATCCGAGAAGAACAGGAATTGTAGTTTTCAAAGCACTGATGAAAAGATCTTCATTTCTCTCGCCTGCTTTCCTTTCGTTTTCCCTGTCTCTGATCATACTATCTTCTACTGCTCTTGCTGTAATTTCTACGGTCTTTGCTGTAATTCCTTTTGAAGAATGAAAATCAGGAATTATATTTATTATATATATTTTTTGCCAATATAGAGTTACCTTCGAATATAATAATTATAATCTTCAGCCTGCTCAGGGGTAGAATGAAACCTATCAAAAAATTTCCGGAAAATAGCCTTCAGAAAAAGCCTTCCATGAAAGAAATTTTCTGGACAAAGCAAAATTCTGCTGAACTTATAAATATTTATAATAAATTATAGAGTCTAAAATTTATTCTTTAGAATTTACTTCCAGATAATTTCCTGATAATTGCCCCATAATTTTCCATAACTTATAACATTCATACATTATCTAACATCGTTTCGACCTCATTGACATCAATCTAATTGTTTGGCACAAATTTTCACTTGAACTCTCATTGACTTATTCATAAACCCCAACCCTTTTTGGAGAAATAACCGTGGATGACTGGATGACTTCAACTCTTGTCCTTTTCTTTGCCCTGCTTGCACTTTACTTGCTCATGAAATATATCCAGCTAAGAGGACAAATTGAGTCCCGTGCCAGAAATTTGTATGAAGCCTGGCAGGCAAGGGAAATGGATCGACAGGTTTCAGAAAAAGCCGAGAACCTCTTTAGAGCCTGGAAACTTGACGAGGAGAAAAAGATTCGCCAAGATGCCATAAAGAAAAGTGAAGCCGTTATTCGGGGCAAGGTTACTGAACATCTTATCCCTTATTTCCCGGATTTCGAATACAATCCCAAGGATGCACGCTTCCTTGGCACCCCGGTAGATTTCATTATTTTTGACGGCCTTTCCGAAGGGGAAATGAATAAGGTAGTCTTTGTCGAAGTCAAATCCGGAAAATCTGGAGCTCTTTCTCCGAGAGAAAAACTTGTCAGGGACTGCATAGGCAGAGGAAAAGTAAGCTATGAAATTATTCATAACAGAGAAAACCATTAACAGTGTATACTTTCCATAAATATTATAAAAATATTATAAAAATATTAAAAAATAATACAAAATTAAAAGAAAAAAGAATATAGTCAACTCATTAATCAACTTCACTTTTAATCTTATTTTTGGTTGGCTGAAAGTTACTCATTCTCTTGTAGTCTAATAATCCTTCTTTATTATCAAGAATTTATCGGAAATACGTATCAAATTTGGATATCCTAATATTATGTGTATTCGAGCAGAGTGTGACAAAATAGAAATATCTTGGCGTATTTTTAATTATCGGGGGTATTATAATAGTAGTAGATCCTGTCTGCAAGATGGAACTAGAAGAAAGGGAAGCTAGGTTCAAAAGTGAGTACAAAGGAAAGACGTATTATTTCTGCGCTCTCTCCGATAAAAAGAAGTTTGATGAAAACCCAGAGAAATATATCGAGCCTTAAGGAAAGAAATACCAAGACCTTCTAGATTTTCGATGCCGACAAAGTGTAAATCGATGCCGACAAAGTGTAAAGCTGAAACTGTTGAATTAAAATAAAAATATTAAGGCAGCGCGCACTGTTTTTTTCAATAATATCAAGATTTTAAAGAGAACCACAAGCAAAAATTGGAGTTCCGGGGTATATGAAGATAGTAGTAGCAGATCCAATATTCCTAACTGAAGAATATATAAAAAAGCTGGAAACATTGGGTGAACTCAAAATATACTACAGTGTGCCCGCGTCTCATGACGAGTTCATTGAGAGAATAAAGGGCGTAGAAGTCGTAATAGTAGGAAGATACGGAGTAAACGCTAAGGCTCTGCATTCTGCGCCCAGGTTAAAAATGATTTCCCTGTGGCAGACAGGTTTCGACAATGTAGATTTGGAGGCAGCCACCAAGCACGGAGTGATTGTATCGAACGTTCCCAGCTATGCCTTTGATTCGGTAGCGGAGTTTGTCTTTGCCTTGTCTCTGAACCTTCTAAGAAGAATCCACCTAGCAGATATGAACCTACGAAAAGGATTATTCGATTGGAAATACTATGTGGGCAATCAGCTCATGAGCAAAACCATAGGCGTGCTTGGAACGGGAGAAATAGGTAAGCGAGTTATACAGATCGCACATGGATTCAATATGAATGTGCTCTCTGTTACAGCTCATCCCAGTCCTGAGAGAGCAAAAGCCCTGGGGATAAAATTCGTGGATCTGGATACTCTGCTTTCAGAGAGTGATATAGTTACATTACATGTGCCACTGACTCCTGAAACAGAGCATATGATAGGTGCGCGAGAACTGGCAAAGATGAAGCCTAGTGCTATATTGATCAACACTGCTAGGGGAAAAGTGGTTGATGAAGCCGCTCTCATAAAAGCTCTTAAGGAGAAAAAGATTGCCGGGGCAGGGCTGGATGTCTTTGAAAAGGAGCCGCTGCCCATGGATAGCCCACTATTGGAAATGAATAATGTGGTGCTGACTCCACATATTGCCTTTTTATCTGAAGAATCTTTAGATGAGTGCACTTATGTGAGTATTGAGAATGTGGAGATGTTTACGAAAGGCAAACCCCAGAATGTAGTGAATCGCGCAGTGTTAAAGGGCTAAGGATGTCAGTAATGTCTAAACAACTCAAGCTCCAGATCCTTAATATCTCACTTTTTCTTCTGCTCGTGTTACACAAACCTTTTCAGAAAAGGTTTGATCGAAAACCCTAGTAGCAGTATGATCAGCGCGCAACGCTTGTGATAATGGGCTCAGTCTGGTTGTGCTTGTGCATCTCTCTATGAATTGGTGGTGGGTGAAATTCCAATTCAGAGTATCAAAATAAATAGAAATAGAAATAGAAAAAAACCTTGTTAGAGGCTTTACTCTAGGAGAAGATGCCTTAATGCAATTCTCTACGCAAAGAATTTGTGGCAAACCGGAACTATATTATTTCCTAGTATTCCACAAATTATGTCAATTATTATGTCAAATTGTTACGTCAAATTATTCAGTTAAAATTAGACGGAGGGAGAAACGATAGTCCAAGAGATTATAAAAGTTGAAGGCATGTCCTGTATGCACTGCCAGTTGAGGGTTAAAAAAGCGGTTGAAGCTGTAGAAGGGGTACAGAGAGCGGATGTTAATCTTCAGACTAAACAGGTAACTGTTGATTATGAAAAAGGGAAGGCAGATCTTGAAAAGGTCAAGTCTGCAATCCGAGAAACCGGATATGAGCCATTGTAAAAATTCCATGTAGATTTTTCAGAGAATTAATTATATACTTAAAGTACAAATTTTTACTATATAGGTAGTAGATGGTGCGTCTGTTTGAAAACAGCTGTACTGCGGGGGTGAACACATCGGAGAGACAACATTCATAGTAGACGATCTAGTATGCAGGTACTGCAAGGATATGGTTACAAGACTTATTATATCTATAAATGGGGTTTCCAGAGTAAGTATTAATATTCCTGAAAAAACAATAAATATAGCCTATGACAGCCGGATAACTGATGCGTATGTCATACAGATGGCGTTGCTTAAAGCTGGCTATAAAACTATAGAGGAGCCCGGAAAAATTTATTAAATACTTGGTAATCCTGAAAAATTTGGATAGGCGGCATATCCATGGAAGTTACTATTGGAGTCTATGGCATGACGTGTGGTCACTGCCAGAAAAGAGTAGCGGATGCTGTTTATTTTTCTAATTGGGTGGATACTGCACAGATTCTACATAATTTTTAAAATAACAAAGTTTATGGGAAAGATTCCTTCCTTATGATTAAGTAGTTATCGTTTTCTCTTACAGTTTATTTTTGAGAATAACTTGTGCTATTGCAGGTAGAATTATACATTTCCTGACATAGATCGTCTCGCTTCTCTGCCCATTTTATTAAAGGAATAATTGCTTCACAAAGCTGTTTACCATCATCCGTTAAAAAATATTCGACTCTTGGAGGCACTTCGGGAAATGCTTCTCGTCTGACAAGGCCTTTCTTTTGGAGCTCTTTTAACAGGTCCGTAAGTGACTTGGGACTGATACCTTCAAGAGTACTCATTAGATCATTGAATCTCAATCTGTCGTGATGTCCGAGGGCACTGATAACCTGTGTGGCCCATTTTTTGGATATTGTGGTAATAATTCCTTCAAGAGGACACAAACAAACTCCATTACTTTCTTTTTTCATAGTCACTTTCTCACTATATACTTCATATTATTAATACTATAGGAAGTATTGTGATTGTTAATATATGTTATTATTTTTTGATTTTTTAATATTTATTATCTCTAAATGGAGTTGAAAAGATGAAAGTTCTTGTATGTGGAAAAGGAGGTAGTGGCAAGAGCACGATTACTGCTCTACTTGCAAAATCCATGGCTAAAAGAGGTTACAATGTACTTGTAGTGGACAGTGATGAGTCAAACTTCGGGCTTCATAGGCAGCTTGGTATTGGAATGCCGGAAGACTTCATGAACTACCTAGGAGGAAAAAAAACCCTGGGTGAAAAATTGATGCAGGCGTATCAGAGCGGAGACAACACCATTATTCTTGAAAACAAATGGAAAATCTCGGACATTCCTGAAGCTTACACTGTAAAGAAAGGAAACATACAGATGATGGCTATAGGCAAAATTCATGACTTCGGGGAAGGATGCGCCTGTCCAATGGGAGCACTTGCAAAAAATTTGCTAAATAATATGGAGACAACATCTGAAGATATAATATTCGTGGATACTGAAGCTGGTATTGAACATTTTGGTAGAGGAGTGGAAGAAGGATGTGACCTTATATTAATGATACTTGATCCGTCTTATGAATCTATCCGGCTTTCTGAAAAAATAAAAGAGCTTTCGGAAAAAGCCGGAAAAACTCTGTATTTTATTCTCAATCGTGCGGATAAAACTGGAATCCAGTTCATGCTGGAAACCGTGGATAAGACCCACATTCTGGCTTCAGTGCCCTCGGATGCGGACATTTTCCGAGCAGGGCTTGTAGGAGAAGAGCTAAGTGTGGAGCTTCCGGAAATCGAGTCAGTCGCTGATTCTTTAGTTTCGGGTAACTATCTCTAAAATAAAACAGGAAGATAGTTGTAACTGATGTAGTGGTAATATGATATTAGAAAATTTTAAAAGAGAGTCACTGATACCATTACCAGTGGTGTTTATATCAACGATCAGTGACGATGGAGTTAGAAATATAGCCCCATATTCTTGCTTAATGCCTGTTTTACGATCACTTGATTTAGTTTGTGTGGCTTCAGCAAAAAGGAGAGATACATTAGTTAATATAAAAAATACAAAAGAATTTGTCCTTAACCTGCCCGGTACTGATATGCTGGATAAAGTAATACCAACGGCTTTACATGTTCCTTCTAATGTCGATGAATTCGAACTGGCGGATCTAAAAGAAAAACCTTCAAAAAAGGTCAAGGTACCAGGAATTGAAGGGTGCTATGCATGGATGGAGTGTGAGTTGCATGATACATATGAGGAAGTATATGGGGGCTTTCCTTATGCATTGATTTTTGGTAAAGTTGTACATCTGGAGGTAGAAGATAATATCTACGACAAGGAAAGCGGCTCTTGGGATATAGAAAATGCTAAACCACTGATGATGACAGGGTCGGATAGTGGCATGCATTTCTGCACTGTCAACGATACAGGAAAATTCGAGCCTTATGGAGCTATGTTCAAGAATGGTAAAGATCCACTTGAAAGGATGTATAAAAAGGGGAGGGTTGAAAATGCAAGTAACTAGTATGGAAGACTTTAATAAACTAGAAAAACCACTAGTTCAAAGAATTCCAGGATTTTAGTATGGTAAAAGTTGCATTATACCACTACAGAGCAGATTCACCCACTTACAGAGTTCTTAACGAAATCTTTATGGGTGAAAAATATCCCCGTACAGTTTATATTCCCCCAGGAGTTTCTCATGGCACAAAAATGTTGGAAGTGGGATCTCTGTGGTGATAGGAATGCCTTCCCTATTTTATAATCCAGAGGATGTAGATGAAAGGCGGGTTAATCCTATTGACAATGATATCATTCCTTATGATTGGAACTGTAAAATGGAAATGAAACAGAGGATTTAGGAAATAACCATATTAATATTAATTTTTTACTTTTTTTACAACTAAGACTTACGTGCTTGAAGTTCGAAATGAACTGTAAACGGTAGTGTTTTAAAGAATATATAGTAAAAGGTACAATTTTATATAAACTCTAATTATTTGTGAAGCTCCTGTTTGAATAAAGCCGGTTAGAATATTATAATGGAGTCCTGAAGAATTCTATAACCTTCGAGTATTCCTGAAAATCTGGATAGGCGGCACATCTAATGGAAGTTTATGTAAGAGTTTATGACATGACCTGTGGTCATTGCCAGAAAAAAGTGGCAGATGCCATTTCTTCTCTTGAGGGGGTTGAGTCTGTTGAAGTTGATCTTGAATCCGAAAGCGCGACGGTTAGCTTTGACCCTCAAAAAGTAAGCCTGAATGATATAAAGGCAGCTATTCGGAAGGCAGGATACTCAACAGAAAGCGAAAACGAAGCTCAGGAAGAGGTCGGGGCAGAAGTTCCTGACACAACAGAGGTCGAAGGGATGACCTCAAAGACAAAGACCGAGGAGCAGGCTCTAAAGGAATCAAAAGAGCCTGAAGATACTTTTCAAACTTGTCCTCTAACTGAAATATGTGAACTGCCAGAAGAAAAGAAAGATGAGGGTGAAGAAAAAACGCAGATCTCAAGCTCGAAAGCAGGGCTAAAAGAAATCACGCTTGGTGTTTCTGGTATGACCTGTTCGGCCTGCGCCGCAAATATTGAGAGAGTCTTGAAGAGAAAAGCAGGCGTGGACTCAGTAGTTGTCAACCTTGAGCTTGGAAGAGCAAAAGTTGGTTTTGATCCCTCACTGATCTCTACAAAGGAAATCGAGGAAGCTATAGAATCCATCGGATATAAGGTAGAAAAAGATACCGTAACTCTAAATCTTGAAGGTATGAGCTGTGCCTCCTGTGCTGCAAATATCGAGAAAGTTCTTAACAAGACCGAGGGCGTAATTTCAGCCTCAGTAAATTTCCCACTTGAAAGAGCAGTTGTAGAATTTGATTCAGCCCGAATTTCCGTAAGGGAGATTATTGCTGCAGTCCAGGAAATTGGCTATGGAGCATCAGTCTGGGCTGAGACTGTCGAATATGAGGACAGAGAGCAAATATCCAGGGATGCCGAGATCAGAAGGCAGAGAAATAACCTGATAATTGCTCTTATTCTGGGAATTCCAATCGGTCTTGGAAACATGAGCATGATGTTTCCTTTCCTGTCATTTGTACCTGCTTTCTTTTCCAATCATCTCGTGCTTTTTGTACTTTCCACGCTAGTCCTGCTTTTCCCGGGAAGACAATTTTTTGCTGGAACTATCAAGGGCTTCAAGTACGGCGTAACTGACATGAACTTGCTGATTGCAGCAGGGACAGGGTCAGCCTACCTTATCAGTGTAGCAGCCACATTTCTTGATCTTGGTCCCGGATATAACAGCCTTTATTATGACACTGTAGCTTTCCTGATTATTTTTATTGTCCTTGGCAGATACCTAGAGGCAAGGGCAAGAGGCCAGACCTCTGAAGCGATCAGAAAACTGATGGGGTTGAGGGCAAAAACTTCTAGAATACTTGTAAATGACATTGAAAAAGAAGTTCCTGTTGAAGAAGTAGTAGTTGGTGACATTGTTATTGTCAGGCCCGGAGAAAAAATTCCAGTTGATGGAATTGTAGTTGAAGGGCATTCTGCAGTAGATGAATCCATGCTCACTGGAGAAAGTATCCCTGTAGAAAAGGGTCCAGGAGATACCGTAATAGGAGCTACTCTTAATAGGACAGGGGCTTTTAACTTTCGGGCTACAAAAGTCGGAGCTGACACTGCCCTTGCCCAGATAATCCGGCTTGTGGAAACTGCCCAGACCACAAAAGCTCCCATCCAGAGGGTTGCCGACGTTTTTGCCGGAAACTTCATAGTAGCCGTGCATATTATTGCGCTTCTGGCATTCTTTTTCTGGTTTTTCATAGGTTACTGGCGCTATGGAGTAGGAGAGTCCACTGCTCTCGGAGGGATCAGCCCATTCCTCTTTTCCCTGCTTATCGCCATTACCATTCTTGTAATCTCATGTCCGTGTGCAGTCGGACTTGCAACTCCTGCTGCTATTATGGTTGGCACAGGTAGAGGTGCAGAAAACGGAGTTCTTATAAAAGGCGGGGAAGCCCTTGAGAGGGCGCATAAACTTGACATCATTGTCTTTGACAAAACAGGCACTCTTACAGAAGGCGCTCCAAGACTCACAGATGTACTTGCAGCGACAGGTCACGAAGAAAAAGAGGTGCTTTTTATTGCAACAACAGCTGAGCGAGGATCCGAGCATCCTCTTGGGGAAGCTATAGTAAAAGGGGCTGAAGAGAGGGGGATTAGCCCTGAAAAAGCTGAGAAATTCCGCTCCATACCAGGAAAAGGAGTGGAAGCTTATTTCAAAGAAAAAAAGATTTTGCTTGGCACACGCAAACTTATGGAAGAAAACGGAATTTCTTTTAAAGAGCTGGAAGCTGAAATGCGAACCTTTGAGGAAAACGGTAAGACTGCAATGCTTGTAGCTATCGGGGCAGAAACCATAGGTCTTGTTGCAGTTGCCGATACCCTTAAGGAAAACTCTAGGGAGGCAATTGAGACTCTTAAGAAAATGGATATAGAAGTAGCTATGATCACCGGCGACAACGCTATTACAGCTGGCGCAATAGCAAAAGAAGTCGGGATTTCCAGAGTGCTTGCCGAGGTTCTTCCTGAAGAGAAAGCAAATGAAATTAAGAAACTTCAGGAAGAGGGAAAACTTGTAGGAATGGTGGGTGACGGCATTAATGACGCTCCTGCGTTGATTCAGTCAGATGTTGGAATTGCAATGGGAGCAGGTACGGATGTGGCAATGGAATCCGCAAAAATCGTGCTTATAAAAAATGATCCACGAGATGTAGTCGTAGCCGTTAAGCTGAGCCGACTTACCATAAATAAAATCAAACAGAACCTGATCTGGGCTTTTGGGTATAATACTATAGGTATTCCTATCGCAGCCGGGATTCTTTATCCTTTCTTTCATAGGATCCTGATTACGCCTGAACTTGCTGCCGCTTTTATGGCATTGAGTTCGGTATCAGTAACTGCCAATTCCCTGTTAATGAAAAGAAGCAAGCTTTAAGTGAACGATGCAGATAGTTTTAGTTTTAATGTTTATAAAATTAAATTGGAACATTGAATTGAAAAGTTAAATTGGAACATTGAATTGAAAAGTTAAATTGGAGAGTTGTATGGTAAAAATCGGATCAACAGACAACAGACCCAGAATAGTGTTTCTGTTAAGCCTTGCCACCTCGATAGTGCTTGTTATCCTTTTTTTTTCCGGGGCTCTTTTAACCAACATATCAAGAGGAGAGATGGCCTACACCAGGGTAGATATGGCTGCGGGTTCGATTTTTGTTTTTGTAATTACCATGATAATCTCGCTGTCGCTCTGGCCCAGAGCTGCAGACTGGCTTGAAAACAGGGAAAAAAACAATAAAATACCAGAGTAATCTTACATTCCAGAATAATCTTTCTTGCAGTCGGGTTCAGAGCAGTCTCAGGATGTTTTTCATAAGCGCCTTTCAAAGCGTCTTTCAAGCACTCATTTAAACGCAGTAAAGTTGTCTTTTAATGCCCCACATACTGGACATATGTCGGGCGCTTCCCCTTCGAGGGTATATCCGCATACTTCACAAACCTGGATAGGGCCAAGTTCAACGTCTTTTCCAGAATTTACCGATTCCAATGCTCTTTCAAAAAGCTGTTTGTGCAGTTTCTCACTTGCATATGACCATTCAAAGCTTCTCTGTGCCCCCTTTTCTCCCTGGAATTTTGCTACTTCTATGTAAACAGGATACATTTCTTCAATTTCGAAGGTCTCGCCGGCAATAGCCAGTTTAAGGTTTTTCTTGGAATCACCAGGGCCAAAAGTTGCCATGCTATTTGCCACAAATCCCCCATCAAGATGTCTTAACTCCCGGTAATGGTCGCCTGCATGTACATATTCAGCGTGGGCGATTGCTCGAAATAAGCGGGCTACGTTGCTATATTTTTCTTTTTCAGCCTGGTTTCCAAAATGTAAATACCTCATATGCGCCTGACTTTCCCCTCCAAAAGCATTGATAAGATGCTGTTCTGTCATCTTCTTCATTCAAAAACCTCTTTTCTAACAGGATTCTAACAGGATTAATTTATATAATAACGACTTACGCAGTTGAAAAAAATAAAAAGTCCAGTTAGATTACTCAATTTTTACATCCACGGCTTCTTCAAAAGGCTCCTGATAAGGTACTGTAACTTTAAGTACACCATTTGAGTACTTAGCGACGGCTTTTTCCGGAACTACAGGGCAGCAGATTGCATAACTGTCTGCATACTCAACCCCTTCTTTGGCGGCCTTTATATAAAAACCGTCCTCGGCAATCTTAAAAGAAATATCTTTCTTTTCCACTCCAGGAAGAACTACTTCAATTTCAAGATTCTCATATTTGTCGTCAGGATATGCACATATAGTTGGTGAAACTTTTAAAGTGTCTGCCATAAAATTACCCCCAATTAACATCACCAATTAATATATTTATATATTTTCTTTCGGATAAGTAATCTGTTAACGTTAAAATGACTACTTAAGTGATTTATTTATCTTTACTTATTTTGATTTATCTCGGTTCATCTAGGTTTAGCTTAATCTCAGTTCATCTAGGTAAGATTCCAGTTGAATCAAGTTAATCTAGGTTTATATCTACAGGCTGATTTAATTTCAATACTATTGGAGAAGTAATAAAAGACAGGTTTCTTATATAGAAAAATAGCCATATAAAATAGATTACACAAGAATATCATACAAAAGCAGGAAAGATAAGGAAATATAGTTACTCTCCCACACAGAGGAAGTTTTAATACATCCCTGACGATCATAAAAATTAATTATTTACCTGTAAGAATTTAATGCAAGTACCTCACATAAATTCTTCATATAACTACTTCAGATAAGTTCTTTATGTAATTACTTCATATAAGAACTTCATTTAAGTAATCATGTAAGGTTTTCAAGATTGATAAATCAAAAGCGAGTGTTTGTACATGAGAGAATCCGTTAGAAAACTCGGACTTATAGGAGCCGGTCTCTGGGCAATAACCGAAGATAAGGTAAATGACCTTGTAAAGGAGCTTGTAGATAAAGGAGACATCAGTAAGGAAGAAGGCAAGAAAGTTATCCAAGATATGTTAGAAGAAAGAAAAAAACAGAAGATTGATCTTGAAAAGAAAATCTCAGAGAAGATTCAGGAATCTATCTCGAAAGCCGAGATCTTTACTAAAAAAGATGTCCATGAACTTGAATCCAGAATAGAGGCGCTGGAAGAAGAAATTCAGAGAATCAAAAACAAAGAGAAAATGTTTTTTAAGTGAAAGCTATTTTTTAGCTGATTTTCACTTAATTTCTTTCCATTTCATAATTCTTCAATTATTATCTCATCTTCAAGGTTTGCATCTTCAAGCATGCCCTTGAGTTCTTCCATTTCAGAATTAAGCTCCTGAATTTCGGCCTGCAATAATCTGGTATCCAGATCTTCGTCCGGGGATCCATTCTCGACCTCGACGGAATTTGGACCTACCTCCATTTTTTCAATATCAGGTGTATCATTTTCGACACAGCCAGATCCTGCAAGCAAGACAATTAAAGCTGATAATACGAGCAGGTGAGCAAATTTAATCATTTTCTGCCTCCTCAATATTTAATTATAAGTAATTTTTCAAGTCTCATACTCTGAGCTACTATTTTCCCTATTTAATTAACCTTCGTTTTATTGATGGGAGGGATACTTACAAACTCTTAACTTTTAATTCTGCTTATTGTATTTTCAGTACTGTTGATTGCAGTATTATATTTTCAGTACTGTTTAGTGCAATTATATTTTGTCAGTATGGTTGACTGCAGTTCTCAGGTTGCTTTGGACTTAATCTCAGTTATATCACTGGCTTCAGTGCTGTATGTTACTGGCTTCAGTGATGTTATATTTTTCAAATTCGTGTTTCTTCAATTCGCCGAAAATTTCTCTGAGTATCTTATTTGCTTTGCTAACATCATTGAGAGACTGACGAAGATAATTATTAGCCTTCTGCACGTCATTCCGAGTGACATTCTCATCATTGTAGATAGAATCTGCCGTTTCTCTCTTTTCCTGTGCGGATTTAATATAAGAAGTATAACTAGCAAGTTTGGTCTCAAGCCCAGCCGTATTAATGCCGGTTTCTTTCAGGCTCTCAACTCTTACTCCAAGGACCTCAGAGAGATTTTCGGATTTTTCAAGATATTCTCCCATTTTCTCACTGACAGTCTGTCCTGCGCTTGCAAGGCTGGTTTTCTCGGCATTGTTCCATACTCCACGTACGGAACTGACCATGACCACAAGCTCTTCCTGGCTTGATGCATTTGTAATGTTTGTCTTCTCAACTTCAAGCAGTTTGATCTTTTCATCCAAGGCAACAATTTTATCTTTTGTTCCGTTCCCACTCGAGTGTGCTATGTTGCTCTTTACATTTGAAAGGTGAGCTACCATATAATTAATACTTGAGCTAATGTAGAGTCTTGTGGTATTTAGAGCCTCTTCGGAATTTGGGTCAAGTTTTCCTTCCCTGATACGATTCCTGATCTTGAGGAAGTCTTCTTTTGCTTCCCAGTATTCTTGCTTATGAGACTTGAGTTCTTCCTCTAATTGCTTTTTTTCCTGTTTATATTCGTAGACTTCACTTCGGTTTTTTACGCTAAGATTCTTCTCCTGTTGTTTCTCCTGTTGTTTCTCCTGTTGTTTCTCCTGTTGTTTCGAATCGGATCCAATATCGCTGACCTCACCCACATTTTCAGTTTCGTTCTCGTATGAATTGCGGGCACCTTCACGAATATCCTGATTCAGATTGCCGTTTCCATATTCAGAAGAGTCTTTGACAGCAAAGGAACATGCTGGTAGCAAACTCAGCAATGTTAGTAAGACAGTAACACAAGCCAGATATCGCACAACTTTTGATTTTTTCATCTGACTGCCTCCCTTTATAAGTTATTGCACTGTTATATGAGTCAAGGTAAATATAAGCATTCTTTTTTGAATTAGCTTCATTGATGGATCGATATGGGATTTCAAGCATTATAAAGCTCTTATTTCCTTGATAAATCTTTAATAAATGGTCTTTTTCATTGTGATTCTCTATCAAAAAAGCAAAAGATTTATATTAAAAAATCATTTAACTCTGTGTGAATTTTAGAAAGCTCTATAGATTCGCACTTGTATTCCTTTTAATTATAGTTTTTCAAGGAAATGCAATCGCGTCTACGATTCACGGGACAGCTTACGAGTGGCATACTTTCAAGCCTCTTAATAACACTATTATAGAAGTTAATTCTACTCCTAAGCAGTACTTTATTGCAACTGACTCAGAGTATTCTTTCAATCTAACTCCTGGAACCTATACGATAAACGCCAGTTGTTTTGAAGGAGATCGGCTTATTTACAAAGCCCAAGAAGTTGTTGTTATTTCAGGTGAGGGAGAGTACGTACATGATCTTCTCCTGTTCCCACCTTATGATGATGAGCTTTTGAACCAAGATGAAATTGAAATTCTTGACCTGGATTATGAAAGTACAGTCCCTATATCTCAACCAGGTTCTCAATATACCTTTTTAACTCCTACTTTTCTGGCTCTAGTAATTCTGCTGCTGGCTGGATACTTATTTAAAAAGAGACATGAAAAATCAAAAACTATCTTTTATTCAGAAGGAAAAAAAGAGCCATACTTGCAGCAGCCTGAAAGTCCGATAAATGACACAGTTTTTTCTGATGAGGCTGAAGCCCGTTCAGCAGAAAATTTAATTGGAAGCTCGGAAATTTCCTCTGAGCAATTTTATCAAAGGTCAGAAACGACACCGGACACTAACGAATCTTTAAAACAGATAAGCAAGCCTGAAGAAGAGATTCAGAAACAAAAAAGAGAGGCTCAGAAGCCTAAAGAAGAGACTCAGGATACTCAGAATTCTTCTTTTCATGATGAGGCCCCGAATAAGCCGAGTCCTAAAGCTCCGGAACACTCAAAGCTCAATCTCCCTGATGATCTAAAGGAAATTCTGGAGTTGATCCGAGCTAACGGAAATCGAATCACACAGAGAGAACTGAGAAAAAAATCGCCCTATTCAGAGTCAAAAGTCAGTCTTATGCTATCTGACCTTGAGGAGCGCGGACTCATCGAGAAATTCAAAAAAGGGAGGGGAAATATAATCCGCATTCCGGACGAGCATATATTAAAGCAAAGAGAACAAGAAAGCAAGAAAAAGTGAGCTGACCCACCTTATAAATATCTTTTAAAGAGTTATAAACAGTAAACTATATAACTTAATTCATCTACTAATCAGCAGAAAAGGTTAACAGTGTCTTGAGTACGCGGTATATTTGAATACCTTTTTGATCTCTTAAATTCCAAGACTGCTTGCTGGAATGATTGCTTGCTGGAATGATTGCTTGCTGGAATGATTGCTTGCTGGAATGATTGCTTGCTGGAATAGATGTAAATATGTTATAACAAATCTGAGGGATAAGGCATCATTTGAGAGAATTTAGAAATCGGATTAAAAAAATAATGTTTAAAAAGTTAGGCAGCTGGATTAGAATCATAAACTAGAATCATAAACTCTATGTTAGAGCTGGACCAGAACCGTATACTCTGGTATATCACTTCAACCCTGACAGTAAATTGCTGGATATAAACATCGTAGATTGGTAAATTATTAAAATATACAAGAGATTATTAAAAATGTGTGAGGGACAACATGCGAGTTTCCATGGACATTGAGTTAAAAGATGTGCCCGGGCAGATGCTTTTAGCCCTCCAGCCTCTTTCGGAATGTAAGGCTAACCTGATAACAGTAGTACATCACCACCAGAAAAGAACCCCCAGAAAAACCGTGCCCGTAAAGCTTGTACTTGAAACCAGACCTGAAAGCATTGAAACAATAAAAGCAAAGCTGGAAGAAAACGGGATTAGAGTTATGAGAGTCGGAGAACACCGTTTCAGGGAAAGTATAAATGTCGTGCTCATAGGGCATGTGGTTCATACCGGGATCCAGGATACGATTGATGAGATTGACAGGACAGGCTATGCTGAGGTTGTGGATCTTTCACTTTCCATGCCAGGTATCAATCTGCTCTCTTCAGCCCTCATAAAAGTCGATGCTGTGAGTAAAGAGGATCTACAGAAAGCGCTAACTATCCTCAAAGAGGTCTCAACAAAAAAAGACCTGCTTATGGTCCTTCCAATCAATATCCAGGCCTGAAAAATAGTTTAAGGAGATTTGAAAACATGAAAACAGTGTACTGTTCCATTCTCGGATTCGGTGCAATCGGACAGGGTGTGGCCGAAGTACTCCTTATGAAAAAAGAGTATCTTGAAAGTATCGGGCTGGAAGTAAAAGTGGTTGCTGTTGCAGATTCAAAGGGTGCTACTGTTAATCCTGAAGGCGTGGACCTTGCTGACTGTCTTGCCAGGAAGAGAAAAGATGGAACCGTAGCTCTTGAGAAAATCTCCGGAGTCGAGGTCATTCGATCCGTACCCCATGAGCTGGTAATCGAGACCACTCCTACAGATATACAAACCGGTGGAGCAGGTCTGCAAAATATGCTTGCAGCCTTCCAGATCGGAAAAGACGTTATTACCTCCAATAAAGGTCCCCTTACTCTTAAGTACAGGGAACTCATGGAAACCGCAAAGGCAGCTGGGTCACATTTCAGGTTCGAAGCGACTGTTGGCGGTTCGATGCCTATTATCAACCTGTCAAATGAGGTGCTTGCAGGAAATAAGGTTAAAAGCATTAAAGGAATCCTGAACGGGACCTGTAATTATATCCTGACAAGAATGCTGGAGGAAAGGGCAAGTTACAACGATATTCTTGCTGAATCCATGCAGCTTGGAATTGCTGAAACCGACCCCACTTATGATGTGGAAGGAATTGATACGGCTTGCAAACTCGTAATTCTTGCTAACGCGGTCTTTGGACTTGATGTAACTTATGATGATGTAGAAGTAACAGGAATCACGAAAGTCACGCCTGAAGCCCTAGAGATGGCTTATGAAAGAGGGCATGTGATCAAACTCATAGGAGAAGTCAGCAGAGAAATAATTCATGTAGCTCCCAGGCTGGTACCTATCAACCATCCCCTTGCAGTCGGAGGAACATTGAATGTGGCCTCGGTAGATACTGAGCTTGCAGGAGAAATTACTGTTACGGGCAAGGGTGCAGGCCCGATTGAAACTGCAAGTGCAATTCTCAGCGATCTAATCACAATTTATAGGAACTGACTAAGAATTCAGGTTTTTCCCGGATTCGAAAAAACAAAAATTAAAAAGTTGCGTGGATTATGACAAGTTTCAGGGAATTTGCAGAAACCTGCCAGGCGATTGAAAAAATCTCAAGTACTATTGATACTACAAACCGGGTTGCTGATCTTCTTAAAAAGGTTGACATAGAAGAGCTGCCCACCACAACTCATTTTATTATGAGCAAGGTTTTTCCTGCCTGGAGCGGAAAGCAACTGGGAATTGGTACAAGCCTGCTATATACTTCGCTCTCCAAAGCCTCGGGAATGCCTGTAAAAAGCATACAAACTCTTGTTCGGACTACTGGAGACATTGGAGATGCTGCTCTTCTTATACTCAAGGAAAAAAGGAAGAATCAGGTAACTTTCTCCTCTTTTCTTGAAGAACCTCCCGAATTTTCAATAATGGAAGTTTATAACCGCTTCAAAATTGCCTCTGAAGCCTCGGGAAAAGGCTCTCAAGAGGTTAAAATAAGAAATCTTCAGTATCTCTTCAACTCCTCGACTCCGAGAGAAGCTAAGTATATAGCTAGACTTGCGCTTGAGGAGCTGCGTATAGGCGTAGGAGAAGGGGTTGTAAGGGACGCAATTGCAAAAGCTTTCTCAGTGCCTGCAGATGTGGTTGAGCACGCCTTTATGGTTACAAACGACCTAGGGATAGTTGCTGCAACTTCCAAGGAAGGAGGATTGGAAGCCCTGGAACGTCTAGGGATTGAAATCAACCGCCCGATAAAGATGATGCTCTCGCAGATCAGTCCTGACATCGATGCCGATATAAAGGAAATGAAGGAGGCTGCAGTCGAGTGGAAATTCGATGGAGCAAGAGTCCAGGTCCATAAGGATGGAGATTCGGTTACGCTTTTTTCACGGAAGCTTGAAAATGTCACAGATTCCCTTCCTGATCTTGTAGAAATAGTCCGCAAGCATGTGAAGGCTGAGTCTGCAATCCTTGACGGAGAAGCCGTCGCAGTGGATGAAGACGGAAAACCCAGGGCATTTCAGGAGATCCTTAAACGTTTCCGGCGCAAGTACAATGTGGAGGAAAAAGCTCTTGACATCCCTATTCAGCTTAATCTTTTTGACATAATGTACTTAAATGGCAAAACTCTGATTGACCTGCCTTTGATTGAGCGTCGAAAACTACTTGAGTCCTGCGTGGAAAGCTCGGTTGAGGATTCAAAAGCCATCTGTGTGGACAAACAGGTAATAACCGGAGACCTTGAAGTTATAGAACAGATCTACAGGGAAGCCTTAGAAGCCGGGCACGAGGGCCTTGTGATCAAAAACCCGAATTCGATCTATTCCCCTGGCAAGCGAGGCAAAAACTGGCTTAAGAAAAAGCCTCTTATGGAAACTCTTGATCTTGTAGTGGTTGGAGCTGAATGGGGTTTTGGCAGGCGTGCAAATCTCATAGGCTCTTACACAGTTGCCTGTTATGACCCCAAAACTTTGCGTTTTCTCCAGGTCGGAAAAGTGGGCACTGGTCTGACCGACGAACAGCTTAAAGAGCTCACAGAGATGCTTTCCGGACTCATGGAAGGCGGAGAAGCAGGCGGGGTATTTGCAATCAGACCAAAAATCGTCTTAGAAATCGCTTTTGAGGAAATCCAGAAAAGCCCTAATTATAACTCAGGCTTTGCGCTGCGTTTCCCACGCTTTGTCCGCATAAGAGACGACAAAGCCCCCGAAGAAGCGGATACAATCCAGAGGATTGGAAAAGTGTACAGCCAGCAGTTAAAAAGGCTGTAAAGGGCGATGTGGCTGCCGTTTTCTTTTTGCGGCACTCACATGATCTTTTTAATATTATTTTAATATAGTTTAAAGTTTTTATCTTCTCTGTCTGGTAAGTATTTCTTTTTAGTTAGAGATAAAGGAATTTACTTCTCAATGCTACTTCTCAATGTTTCCTATCTTTTAGATTTTATAGGGTTTACGCGGTTTAACTGCTATAGATAATATTAAGCTTTCAACTATCGGCTCTGTAGAAATCTTCTATATTCTGTTATTACCCAAAAATTTATAAAAATA
>ENA-UOOI01000415-UOOI01000415.1-fermentation-metagenome-genome-assembly--contig:-NODE-415-length-55167-cov-7.194640_pt1 | contig 55167 bp, 54 predicted proteins | sample MGYA00245779_ERZ724027 | MGnify/ENA primary metagenome ERZ724027 (study PRJEB28704, sample SAMN03018318) | fermentation metagenome | biome: anthropogenic terrestrial biome; feature: soil; material...
CATGGCTAATTATCAAATTTTTTTTACTAGGAACATATTTCTATTTTACCTCGTAAAATTAGGTATTGCTATACTAGTAGGCTAGTTTAGCAAGAGAAAGTATTATTTTTGCAAGTTTAGATTGCTAAAAACGATATTTACTAATTTTATTTAGTTGGGACAAGGTAGAATTTTGTCTAAAGGATAATTAATGAAAGCGATTCAGAGGAATATAGATTTCTAGTAAGGAATGTTGAAAGTACAATCTAATCAAAGATAGAACTTTCCCTTGAGTTAGCTTAATAAAAGCGAAGAGGAAGGAGAATTGCAGTGAAAATCCTCCAAGTACTACCTTATGCAGAAAACGGTGGCACTGAAAAAGCAGCAGCCTTACTTACAGAGGGATTAATTACACTAGGTCATAAAGTGACTATTTTAGCTCCCAAGGGACCAGCTCTAAAGCTTTTTTCGGAGGCAGAATATTTAGAATTGCCTCTAAACCTAATAAAACGCTATAGCCTAATTCGTCAGGCTGCAGCTGATTTTGATCTGGTTCACATACATGCAGCTAGAGAACTCGTTAGGGAATATGGTTTACCTATCGTCTTTACACCGCATGCCTACTATAATCGTTTAGATGCTTGGATGGTAAAACTCTTTGCTAGGCAGGTAGACGTGGTTTGTTTCACAAATTGGGAAGCATCTTTACTAAAAAGTTTAGGTATAAATAAAACGCATGTAATTCCCAACGGTATAAAAGAGCCACCTATTTTAGAACATACCACTAACGCTGTACCTAGAATTGGTTATTTAGGTCGTCTAACAAAAGATAAAGGTATTGATCTTTTGTTAAAGGAAATGGCTAAAGTAAATTTGCCCTACGAACTAGTAATTGCTGGAGAAGGTAAGCTAGAAGAAGATCTAAAACAAATGGCCAAGGAACTCAATGTGCCTGCTCACTTTGTAGGTAGAGTTGAGCCCTACTCATTTTTAGCAACAATTGATATCTTTGTTTTGCCATCAAAGACTGAAACCTTTGGCTTAGCTCTTGTAGAAGCAATGGCTACAGGGTTACCTTGTGTTACGAGCAATGTTTGTGGGTTACCAGAGATTGTAGCTGATACAGGTTTAGCAGTACCTCATAGTAGATTGTCTTTATCCATAACTAAGCTTTTAGTAGATGAAAATCTGAGAAAAGAGCTAGGCACTAAAGCGCGAGCTAGGTTTTTAGTTAATTATAGTTTTCTGGAAATGGTTAAAGCTACAGAAAAACTATATAGGGAAGTAATTACGAAAGAAACTACAAATAGCTAAACCCGAGTGCTTTTAGGTTGCAATAGATCTAAGAAATACTACCTTTTGTAGAAAGTATTTAGAGATAAATATAAGTAGTTTACAGATTAGAATAACTTACGAAAATGTATACTATTTAATATACAGGATTATCGATTTATCTAGCGAAACGAGTTAGTCTAGTTGTTTACAATTAACCTTCTAGAGACAACAGGATTTTATTCTGTCTCAACAAGAAGGCACTAAGAAAGATAATGTGGCTGAGTTTGGCGATCAAGAGAATCTCGTAAAAGGATGGTGTTTTTTTTGAAAACAGATATTGAGATAGCTCAAGAGGCAAAACTGTCTCCAGTAGAAGAGATAGCTGCTAAATTAGGTTTAGAAGAATCATCTCTTGAAAAATATGGTCCGTATAAAGCTAAATTACCTTTAGAGACCAAAGGTATTAAAAAAGGTAAACTTATTTTAGTTACTGCAATCACACCTACACCAGCAGGAGAAGGAAAAACCTGTACATCAATAGGTCTTACTCAAGCACTAGGAGTAATTGGTAAGCAGAGCATGGTTTGTTTAAGAGAACCAGCTTTAGGCCCTACCTTTGGTATTAAGGGTGGAGCAGCTGGGGGTGGCTATTCTCAGGTTGTACCAATGGAAGATATTAATCTACACTTTACAGGTGACATACATGCGATAACAGCAGCACATAACCTCCTAGCTGCTCTTATCGACAACCATCTTTACTTTGGCAATAAGTTAGGTCTAGATCCCAGTGAAGTGACCTGGCCATTGGTTATGGACATGAACTACCGCCAGTTGAGAAATACAGTTGTTGGTTTAGGTGGTAAGGTGGATGGAAGGCCTAGACAAACAGGCTTTGATATAACTGTAGCTTCTGAAGTTATGGCTATTCTTTGTCTGGCTAAAGATGTAGAGGATCTTAAAGTACGGTTAAGTAAAATGATCATTGGTTATACCTACTCTGGAACACCAGTTACAGCAGGTGACATCGGGGGAGTAGGGGCAATGGCTATTTTATTAAAAGATGCTATTAAACCTAACCTTGTCCAAACATTAGAAGGGCAGCCAGCGTTTATCCATGGTGGTCCTTTTGCTAATATTGCCCATGGTAATAACAGTATAATTGCCACTAAAATGGCGCTCACACTTTCTGATTACGTAGTTACTGAGTCTGGGTTCGGTTCTGATTTAGGTGCTGAGAAGTTTATGGATATTGTTGCAGGGTATAGTGGTTTAAGACCCAATGTGGTAGTTGTTGTGGCTACAGCTAGGGCTCTTAAGATGCATGGCGGTGTAGCCAGAGATAAAGTTAATGAGGAGAATGTCGTTGCTTTGAAAGAAGGCTTAGCTAATCTAGATAAGCATGTAGAGAATATGCAGGGTTATGGCATTCCAGTGGTAGTTGCTGTTAATCGTTTCCCTAGTGATACAGAGGCTGAGTTAGCTCTCATTAGAAAACACTGCGAGAGCCAGGGTATACCAGTAGCACTATCAGAAGTTGTAGCTAAGGGTGGAGCAGGTGGGGTGGAGTTAGCAGAGCTGGTTGTAGAAGCAGCAGAACATAGTTCAGAATTTAAACCACTCTACGATTGGAACTTATCGATAAAAGAAAAGATGGAGATCATTGCTATACGTATATACGGAGCGGACAAAGTTAGTTACAGTAAAAAAGCTGAAGAACAGATTGCCCGTTATACAAAACTTGGCTATGGGAACCTACCTCTATGTGTAGCCAAAACCCAATCGTCCTTAAGCGATGATCCTAACAAAAAAGGTGCGCCTAAGGGTTGGGCCTTGGAGGTTAGAGAAGTATGTATTTCCGCTGGAGCTGGATTCTTGGTTCCTCTAACTGGTACGATGATGACTATGCCCGGCCTACCAGAGATACCAGCCGCACTTAACATGGACATTGATCGAGACGGTATTATTACAGGTCTATTTTAAGGAGAAGATAAGTAATGAAAATAGATGGTAAAGCTATAGCTCAGCAAAAAAGAGCTGATATAGCTAAAGAAGTTACCGAGTTAAAAAAGAGAGGGGTTATCCCTGGGTTAGCTGTTATTTTAGTGGGAGCGGATCCTGCCTCAGAGATATATGTACGGAATAAGCATAAAGCTTGTAACGAAGTAGGTATCTACTCAAAAGAGATCCACTTGGGTGAAGAGACAAACGAAGAAGAACTATTAGCTTTGATAGATGAACTTAATCTAGATCCCAATATCGATGGTATTTTAGTCCAGCTACCACTACCCAAACAGATAGATTCTGATAAGGTTATTCAGAAGATTTCTCCAAAGAAAGATGTAGATGGTTTTCATCCTATGAATGTAGGCGCATTGGCTACTGGACAAGATGGTTTTGTCTCTTGCACACCTTTAGGTATTATGGAGTTAATTAAAAGCACAGGTATAGATATCGCTGGTAAGGAAGCAGTGGTTATCGGCCGAAGTAATATCGTGGGGAAACCAGTATTTCATCTACTCTTAAAAGAGAATGCTACTGTTACTATTTGTCACTCTAGAACTAAAAATCTGCCTGAAGTTTGTCGCAGAGCTGATATTGTGGTAGCTGCTATAGGTAGACCAGAGATGATTACGGCTGATTATATCAAAGAAGGTGCAGTGGTAATTGATGTTGGCATCAATCGGTTACCTACAGGGAAGGTCGTAGGCGATGTAGCATATGGTGAAGTTGCTCCTAAAGCCTCTTTTATAACCCCGGTCCCTGGTGGTGTAGGGCCCATGACAATTACCATGCTGTTATTTAATACTTTAAAAAGTGCTCAAAAGCGAGCCAACATTAATTAAAATAATAAGGCTACTAGCAGGAGTTAAGCTAGTAGCTTTTATCATTTTAAATAGTAAAGGATTCGTATGACCAACCGAGGTCAAGTAGAGTAAATATATTATGAGCCTTCTAATAAAGAGAAAGGGGGGATAAAGATGGCAAATACTAGCTCTGATGGCCAAGGAGCAGCAACCTTATTTTTGATCCTCATACTCTTGGTCATAATGACAATGAATGGTAAAGGTTGTTAGTAAATTAATTATAAACTGATATAGAGTTAAGCAGCTTCCCTTAAAGGGAGGTTGCTTTAATTTCTTTGTAAAGACAGAAATGTTTTCAGAACTATCATGTGCATAACTAATGATTCAGCCACTAAACAAGTTATTTGGCATATTAAAAGCTGGATTGATTCATCCAGCTTTTAAGGAGCAATGCTTCATTTATTTTTGATATCAACATAAAAGAGACATATAACGAAGCGCCCTTTCTGATCAAAGTTACTAATAAGAGAGATACTAGATCTTTCTAAGAACCACAAAGTAGACTCGTAAAAGTCTTTGACAAAATAAGCTGCTTTTCTAGCGGTATTTAACTTCTCGTTTTTTGTAGTAAATTCATCAACAGAAGGTTTGCCATATTTTTTAATTAGATCGTTTTTTAAGGTATTGTAGTTAAGCCAGGCTTTCTCAAAGTCCTTGGGTTCAGATATTAAATACATAGTAGATACTAATCGATTGGCTTTAAAATTATAGATTCTATTGGCGTTAAAACCATAGAGAGGTACTTGCCAGATAAGGATTTCATCACTAACCAAAGATGGTTTACCGGATTCTGTTTTCATGACCTCAGTCTGGGTTGCACCCCACGATAAGCCACGGAAGTCTGCAGCTATAACGGTAGTTAGCGATAGAAAGAAAACAGCTAGGATAGTTAAACCTTTTTTCATACTTTGTCACCCCTGGGCTAAATGTTTTTTATTAATTAAGAGCCAGGGAAAACCTTAGGTTAGATTTCGTCAAAATCTGGGTGGTTTTCGGTACTAGAAGGCTGTGTTTCCCTGAGTGAGTCGAGAGGATTAACGAAGATAATATGGTTGATAGAAAGATCCTTAGCATAGATGGTATGAGTGATAACATTGTTTTTAATCCAAGTAGTATTATAACGCACATCACCTAAAATAAGAGCTAGTTCGGGAGATTCTTTATATCTTTCGTCTTCCCAGTCCTCATCATTATAAAAAGGTTTACCCAAGTCTTTAGTCAGGAGAGCATTTATTTCTTGGTAACTAGTTAAATAATCTTCTAGTTCCTTGCGATCTTCAGAAATGATATAGAAGACACTAACCAACTTGTCCTCTTTAAAAATATAGATTTTCTCAATTGTTTTATTAAAAAGAGTAGTCGCAAAGCCTAAGAATTCTGTATCCTCAAGCATAGGTTCACTTGCTTCGCTTTTTATGATATCATTTCTGTTACTATCCCAGTTTATATTATCGAAGGCACTTACAGATAACGATAAGGTAAAAATTATAATAACGAGCAGAAAGATAGGTTTTTTCAAACTAAATTCCTCCCAACTGATCAGCTAAACCTTTTAATTAAAAGGTTTGGTCTACTTATGTTTATCCAATGTAAATAAGATGACTAAGTTAGTAATCGACTAGGTTAAAAAGTTTTCGTGTCAGATCTATTGCTTATAACTTATATACTCTTTACGATGATTCCTTTGGGTTTAAAATAATTTATTTTAAGGTTTTATAATCAGGAACATTAAAAAGAGCGAAGCTCAAAGACTTCGCTCTCTAACTAAGGTATAGCCATTCACTTCGATGGTAACAGTTTTCGCATCGCGAATGGGTACATAGATCCAAGGTTTGGTAATGACTTGGGTCAGAAGAGCGCCTGGCTTGGGATCACTTGCTGCCAAGGAAATGCTTAGATGCTGGTTATCTAGTTCGCTGTGTACTAACTCCAAAGTGTAGCCACCAGAAAATTTCGTTTCACGGCAAATAATTAATAAAGGCCCTCTTTTTAGTGCAGATAAAACTTCTTTATTCCAAGCAAAATCAGGAAGATCATCGCGATTTTCTATTAACGTAAGATTTATCGCAGTTGGAACTGAGTGATTATTCATTGGTGCCCCTCCAATAAAAGTGGGATGAAAAGGTAGTAAACATATTAATGATTCACTTTATTAGGCAGATCATAGTAAAATAAGTAGTGGTACAAAAAGATTAATTTATCTATCCGTAAAGAAAAAAACTAAGTAAGGTGATATGATAACTAAAGATATGCAAGAAAAAAAGTACTTGGTTAAAATCTCTTACTACTTAATATTCTTCAGCCCTTTAGAATGACATTATATTAATCGTTAGGTAGCAAAATTATTTTACTATACCACCAATAACGTTAGGGAGAATTTTATCCTTGAGGCTATTATTATAACGATGTTGACTCTGTAGAGTAACAATAGTATTTATTAAAGTTCCATTATAAAATTAAGTGCGACACAAGAACATAACAAATAGTTATAGAGGCGAGGGGAATGAAGAACAACGTTAAAAAAATAACAAACTTTGGTAAAAGGTGACGTTAGAGAATCATAATGGTATAATATTAGGCAACTGCCGCCTCTGGTTTCTGTGACTAAGAGGCTAAACAGACTAGCCAGTTTTGGAGGGGTTTTTAGTGAGCTTCTTTGATCATAAGAGACTACCTGCATCGCTTTTTCAAATAGACGAGGAACGTATTAGACAAGGTTGGTATTCTGATGTCTATTTTCTTAATCAGATTAAAATACTACAACGTTTAGCCGCTGAAGGCTATCGTTTTACAGGTAAAAGTGATCTGGAAAACGTGGATTGTAGTGATGTAGATACTGGAAATATTGAGGTAGAGATGCAAATCTTTACACGTCGCGAGCCAGGTTCTCTAATTGCTGGAGTTGACGAAGCAATACGTGTACTCGAGTCTTGTACAGGTTACTATGAAAATGGCAAGTGGAAAAACACCTACGATCATCTTGAGGTTTGGGCTGTAGAAGATGGTGTTTGGCTTCCTTACGATGGTAGCCCTCTTGATGTGAAGCCTGTTATGCGTGTTAGAGGTCGTTATCGCGAGATTGGCCATTTGGAAACAGTTATTTTGGGTGCGTTGGCTGAGCCTACTAGAATTGCTACTAACGTTCTTAATGCTTTAGAAGCTTGCAATGGGAAAGATGTTCTCTTTTTCCCAGCTCGCTTTATGCATTATAAAATGCAAGCTATCGGTGGCTATGCATTTTCCTTAGCAGTACAAGCCTATAACTACAGACATGGCCGGAAGAGTTCTAATATCTTTGTTTCTACAGATGCCCAAGGCGAATTTTGGGGAGGCAAAGGCGGTGGCACGATCTCTCATGCTTCCATCTGTTGCTTCCTAGGTGATACAGTAGAGACTATGCTACAATTTGCTCGTATTTTACCTTTAGAGTATCCCCGTATTGCTCTGGTTGATTTCCATAATGATGTAGTTACTGAAAGTCTAGCAGTCCTTAAAGCTATGTTTGATAAATATCTTGAACTCAAGAAAAAAGGTGAGACTGCCGAAGCAGAAAAATATCGCTTGCTGGCAGTAAGACCAGACACTTCAGGTAATATGCGTGATAAATCTATTTCTCCTTTAGGGTCAAAGGAGCTGGATTTAGGAGTAAATCCTCGTATGGTTTATCAATTAAGAGAAGCCTTAGATTCTGCTTATCTTACTTGGGATCTGCCTCTAGAGGATCTAGAAGAAGCCAAAAGTTATTGCCATAAAGTTAAGATCAACGTAACTGGTGGCTTTACAGCGGAAAAAATTAGACTCTTCGAAGAGCTAAAAGTTCCAGTAGATATCTATGGAGTAGGTTCATCTCTACTTAGCAATTGTGCTAAATGTGGTATGAATAACGATTACACAGCGGATATTGTTAAAGTTAAAATTAACAACAAATGGTATCCACTTGCTAAAACAGGCAGAAGAGCTTGTGAAAATCCACTCTTAGAAAGAATACGCTAATTTTACTGGCAGGGGCAACCCTGCCAGTAGTCTAGGTCTAAGTTCTCAATATTTCGGTTTTAAATCTGTTTTGGCTCTCCGCGGCCCAGGCCAAAGGGTAATTAACCTTGAATAGCGAAACAATATTTTGGAGGAGGATGTCCATGAAAAGGACTTTTCTTTGTTGCATCCTTTTAGTTTGTTTTGCTGAAAATGGTTTAGCAAAATTACCTGTTCGTTATGATGGAGTTGTAGAACGTTTGGCGGAAAAGTGGGTCAATGAACCGGAGTTCTTTCAAAATAACCCTGCCTACAGTCCTTATATAGTTAATAATGTTTTAATATATGGCTTTGGTAGTTCACCTTATATGCATCAGGGAGAAAATATGATCTACTACAATTATAGCGATCCCACTGTGTTTTTTTTACCACCAAAACATCAAGGGGGCCGCTTTTCTCTCTATGTCTTTTATCATGAGTTAACCCCGGTTTCTAACATCAAACTATCTCTTGATGAAAAGGAATATTTCTTGCAACCAGTGGGAGTTACAAAAGAAGTTATTTACAATGCTTGGTTGCAGAAAAAGCCTATTTGGGAGCCTGGTTTAGTGTTAACTATTGAAGTGCCTAAGGATAAACGCTATATAAAATTAGAATCAGACTTAACCAATATACTCTTTGCTGCAGTTACATTTGACGAAAAAAATAATAAGGTAACTAACCTAAGCAGTGTGAAAACTCCCAAAATTGAGGTTGTACCTCAAGTTACAAAACCTACGACTAGCACAATAATAAGCCCTGAACCAAGTTTCCAAAGTGGGGTAGTCTTAGTTAGTCCTATAACAGGTAACACCTGGCCTAGATTTACTAGTAGCCAATGGAAATTTTCTATTGCTTATCCTGAAGGCTGGACATGTAAAGAAACAAGTGGTCAGAGCATTTTAGAAATTGTCCCACCGAAGGGCGAGAAAAAGGTAATGATTACCAGAGACCAATTTGCAGGTAAAAAGCTGGCTGATTTTGTAACTAAAATGGAGCAGATAATAGGATTTAGAACAATACAAAGAGAAGAGTTCTCCAAAGGAGAACGTATACTACAAACAGCTCAAGCATCGCTAGGAGAGCAAAACTTTTACTTAGATATTCTTTATGTCCAAAGTGGTAACAACGTTTTTACGATTACTGCTATTGCACCAGAACCTAACAAAGATGATTACGCCAAAGAAATACGGGACATCTTATTTTCGTTTAGCCCATTTTAATGTCGGTTAATTGGGGGGAGTTTTATGTTAAGATTCACAGGAGAAAAATACCTCGCGGTTCCCGCGCTTTTGATAGAAAAATACCAACCTGTTGTTGGTCCATTAGCTACTATAATCTGGATTGATCTCTATCTTTTGGCAAAAGAGAATGTTGAAGACTGGAAAGAGCCTCTTAAAGCTTTAACCGGTTTTAACGAAGAGGACCTGCAAGATCAACTAGAACTATTAAAAAAGGCTAATCTGATCGATGAAGAAGGAGACTCATTGTTAATTAATGAACCAATGCCCTTCGAAGTTCCAATAGAAGAAGTTGCCGCTACCGATAATAACCAATCTCTTGATGAAAAAGAAAAGAAGATGGAAGCAGTTTATGACTACTACCATGAACGCATCGGTATGATGGGTGCCAAAGAGTTTATGCTACTTAACGAATGGGTAGAAGTTCGAGGCATGAGTCCAGAATTAGTAGCGAAAGCAATTGATATTACTGCTGAAAATGCTCAGTTTCCTTCGATGAAATATTTAGATGGAGTACTTAAGAATTGGCATAACGCTAATATTAAAAGGTTGCAGGATTTAGAGCAGCCCAGACCAAGACCAACTTCTACTTTCAAAAGTGAGGGAGGTATAAAAAGTACTACCTCGGATTCAGTAGCCCCTAATCCTAACTACAAAGCTGTTGATCCAGAGAGAATAAGAAGATGGAAGGAAATGTTCAAAGATGAATACAAAGACTGATAAAAGTTCTATTCCTTATGATCCAGCAGCTGAAAGAAGAATTTTAGGTATTTTAATTAAATATCCTGACCTTTTAGATAAGTTTATGGGATCTTTAAAAGAGGGTCATTTTTACTTACCAGATAACAGGTTAATATATAAACGTATTCTCGAGTTATACCGTGAAGATGGTAAACTATCTTATACACTTCTTGCTAAAAAGTTAAGGCAGAACGGCGATATGGATGAACCATCTGAGTTTTTAATGGGCCTTACTGAATCTTTTATTAGTCGCTCAGAGTTAGAACCAGCAATCGCCTCTGTTAGAGAAGAATATGCCAGACGCCGTATAGTTGAGGCTTCTGATGAAATAGCTCAATTAACTATCTCTAAAAAGGATCTACCACTGCAAGAACTACAAGGACGAGCTCAGCAGGTAATATTCGAAGCTACTAATATTGAAGCTGATGCCGCAAATGAAGTTAAGGATCTTTTAGATGTTTTACAACGGTGCTATACTAACCTTGTAGCACGCAAAGAAGGTACTAAACCTTCCGGATTAAGGGTAGGGTATCCTTCTATAGATTCACTTACTACTGGGTTTAAAAATAAGGACTTGATTATTCTAGCTGGACGTCCTAGTATGGGTAAAACAGCACTTGCTCTTAACTGGTCTATTAACATAGCCAAAAGGGAGTCACCGGTATTAATCTTTAGTTTAGAAATGGATGACGAACAGATTGGCGATCGTTTAGTAGTAAACGAGCTCTTTTCTCATCGGGCACCAGATGGTAGTCCACTAGTCACTTCGTTTGAATATCAAACAAAGCTCAACGACGATAAAATGAAAGTCACAGAAGGTGTCTTTAGCGACCTCTATCGTTTGCCGATTAAGATTGTTGACAAACGTGGTCTTACAGTAGACGAAATTAGAGCGAAAGCTAGGCAAGTAAAAGCAGAGGACCCTAACCTTTCTTTGATAGTAATTGACTATCTTCAGTTAATTAAACCCCGTGATGGAGGCAATCGCAGCTGGTCTTTACAAGTTGGCGAGATCGTCCGCGAACTTAGAGACCTAGCTGGCGAATTAGATCTACCACTAATATTACTTTCCCAGCTTAACCGTGGTGTGGAACTGAGAGAAAATAAGAAACCAGTTATGAGCGATTTACGCGACTCTGGTAACATTGAGGAATTTGCCGACGTGGTTACTTTCGTATATCGTGACGAATACTACTATCCCGAACAAGCTGAAGAGAGAGGGACTAAAGGTCTAGCTGAAGTTATCTTTGCTAAGCAAAGAAAAGGCGAGACAGGTGCAGCTTTGCTTAGATGGTACCCTGAGTTTGCTCGCTTTGTTGACGAGACAGCTAGACGGGAAGGGTGATATTTGTGGATCTGTCACTAGAATTAGAAAGAGTTAAGTTACAAATACAAGCTTCCTTTGAAAGGTTAGCAAAAGAAGGTAGAATTACCGAAGCTGATCTTGATCTCGTCTATGAATTAGTTGGAGAGATGGATAATTTATCTAAGGAAGAATTCATGTCCCGCCTCGCCAGCCTGAAAAAAAGCTTTGGCGTCACGGAGTATTAGGGAGGGCCATAGTTGAAAACAGTCTTTACCTACGAATTAGATGGAAATCTATATATTAATCTTACCAATAAGTGTACGAATGCTTGTACATTTTGTATTCGCAACGAATATGATGGTATTGGTGGCTATGATCTGTGGTTATCGAGAGAGCCTAGTGCAGAAGAGATCATCGCCGAAATTACAGACCTAAAAGCTTATAGCGAATTTGTTTTTTGTGGATATGGTGAACCTACAGAGCGATTCGACGAACTAAAGAAAGTAGCTAAATATATCAAAGACCAAGGTGGGACAACTAGACTAAATACGAATGGTCATGGCAATATTATCAATAAAAGAGATATTGTCCCTGAGATGAAAGGTTTAATTGATATTGTTTCCGTTTCTCTTAATGCGGGAAATGAAGCTGAATACGATAGAGTTTCCCAACCGAGTTTTAAAGGTGCTTTTGAAGCAGTTAAGGAATTTATTAGGGAATGTGCCCAAACACTCCCTAAAACTGTAGCAACAGTTGTGGCTGTGCCAGGCGATCCCTTAGATATAGATGCCGCTCGTGAATTAGCTGCAGAATTAGGAGCTGAATTCCGAGTTAGAATTTATGAGTAATAGGAGGGATTTTGTGGGTAAGACAGCCCACCTAGTAATTGGTATAGCAATTATCTGTGTTAGCCTTATAGCTTTTTTAGTAGGTTGGCAAAGTACCAAACAAAAACCAATTACTATTGTTGTTGGTGATAGCGATATTAGATGGGATACAAAAACCAATACTGTAGCTAATTGTCTTTACGAATTAGGTATCACCCTTTCTTCCAAAGACGAAGTTATTCCTGCCTTAGACGCTCCTATTGTTAGAGGTATGGAGATCACAATTAATAGGGGATTTGATATCTCCATTAAAGATGGAGATAAAGATACACTTTATACTGTTACAGCACCAACTGTGAGTGGTGCTTTGGCCAAATTAGGTATTTTGGTTGATCAAGATGATAGGGTAACACCTAGTTTAAGTTCGAAGATTGGCCCTGGCTCTAAGGTCACAATTGTTAGAGTCGAAAATACTCTAGTTAAGGAAAAAGAAACTATTCCTTATGTTATTTGGGAGTTTCCTGACAATCGTTTAGATGAAAATAAGACCAAAGTTTGGCGTAAAGGAAGTAATGGTCTTAAAGAGTTAGTCTACCAAGTACGCACAGAAAATGGTAAGACTGTAAGTAAAGTTCTAGTAGAAGAGAATCTTATTGAAGAGTCTAAAATTCATGTTGTGGCTCGAGGCACAAAGCCTGTTTACTATACCTTAAAAACTAGTTCTGGTTCTATTCTTTATACCAAGAAAATGCGTATAGAAGCCACCGCTTACTACCCAGGGCCAGAAAGCACAGGACGCTTTGCTGATGGTATTACCTCTGTAGGACTGAAAGCAGGTCATGGTATCATTGCAGTCGATCCTAGGGTTATTCCTTTGTGGACTAAAGTTTATATTCCCAACTATGGTTTTGCTATAGCTGGTGATGTAGGTGGTGCCATTAAAGGTAACATTATCGATCTTTGCTTTGATACCTATAGAGAAGCTATTCAATTTGGTAGACGTAAAGTGGATTTATATATTCTTGCCGATCAGGGTCGCTAAAAGCGACCCTTTTTTAGGAGGAAGTTATGGAAAAGATTGCTTCACCAGCGAAAGTAAAAGAATTACTTAATAAGTACAATCTCAGAGCAAAGAAGAGTTTTGGCCAAAACTTTATAATAGAAAGTGCCGCTATAGATCAAATAACAGCAGCTGTTAACCCCCAACCTAAGGAACAAATTCTAGAAATTGGCCCAGGTCTAGGTGCTTTAACACAGGCACTTCTGGAGAAAAATAGTATAGTAACAGCAGTAGAACTTGATCGCGATATGGTAAAAGTTTTACAAACAGAACTACTACCAAACTATCAAAATATGCGGATTATTGTTGGCGATTTTCTTAAGACTGCTTGGGCAGAAGTTGGAGCTACTAAGATAGTTGGTAATCTGCCTTACTACATTACTACACCAATTATCATGGAGATCTTAGCAAAAGAGACCCCGTGGGAATCGTTGGTTTTTACTGTACAATTAGAGGTCGCCGAAAAGATTGTAGCGGTTGCATCCTCCAAAAATTATGCTGCGTTAAGTGTAGCAGTTCAGTGTATGGGCGAACCTAAGATTGTTGCTAAACTACCACCTCACTATTTCTATCCCAACCCTAATGTCACCTCAGCTGTAGTGAAGATAAAAAGAAGAACACCCAATCTACAGCCTCTAGTGCAAAAGAAATTGTGGGAGATAATAAAGCTGTCTTTTGCTAATAGGCGTAAAACCTTACAAAATAACCTTCGACCTTTAATTAAAGAAGGTTGGGTTAGCCCTATCAATCTTAAAAGAAGAGCAGAATCTCTTAATTATCAGGAATTTCTTCTGTTATCGAAAGAGTTAACAGAAAATTGACATTTATTAAAGCAGGTTTTAATCGCTAGAATGTCGAAGTTTTCAGACATTAAGGAACAGGGTGATCGTATGCGCAACTACATTAGCCCAACCAAAGGTCGTTTATCTCTTGAAGAACTCTTTGAGGATCTAATCGCCTTTGTTGAAGCTGATAAAAAATCTTCCTATAGGCTTATTATTGGCACTGACTCTCAGCCCAGGAGCGATGCGGCCTGTTTTGTAACAGCGATTGTGATGCACCGTCTAGGAAAAGGTGCACGTTATTACTACTCTAAAACCTGGGAGAGACTTTCAAAAAGTATTAGGCAAAGAGTTTATTTAGAAACAGCACTTTCTTTGGAAGTTGCTAGCGAAATAAATCGATTATTGTCCCAGAATGGGCATTCAGAATTAAACGTTGAGATTCACCTGGATGTAGGTGAGAATGGCCCAACCAAAGACTTAATTAAAGAGGTAGTAGGCATGGTTGTTGGTAGTGGCTTTGCAGCTAAAATTAAGCCAGATTCCTATGGAGCCAGCACTGTTGCTGATCGCTATACTAAAGGAAATCGGTAATAGCAACAAAAAAGCGGTTTATTTGTTTTCTAAGGCAAACAGGTGGGATTAAACCCCAAAAATATAGGGATTGGTTAACAAAAAGTATAAAACATAGAGTTGACATGCTTGCAAAGCGCTGGTATAATTTATAGCCCCTTTCTTGACATGTTCAGAAATTTGTGATATTATCATAATGGCGTGGACAAGTCGCCAAAATCGGAAGGGGGCGTCTCTATGAATGGAACCAATGCATTGGACAGAATCAAGGAAGATCTAACTGGATTGGTAGGAAAAAAGGTAAAGATTAGGGCAAATAAAGGAAGACGCCAGGTGATGGAAGCCGAAGGTGTAATTGAAGGAATTTATCCAAATATCTTTGTAATAAAGCTTAGTGAAAATCATGCTTTATCAAGAGTAACTTACAGTTATACGGATGTTTTAACCGAGACTGTTGAGTTGCGCATAGATAACCGGAGAATTGGCGTAGGCGCCTAGAGAGAGGACTTAATACAGTCCTCTTTTTTTTAAGTCTATGTGGGAGAGCATCGGCATAAGATTCTTCGGAGGGAGAATTAGTATGTGTGCTCTCAAGCTTGGCAAAAAAGGCAAGAAAGTAAGAAAATTACAAGAAAAACTTTCTAAAGTTGGTTATGATCCAGGAGAGAGAGATGGCTATTTTGGTTATAAGACTCTAGAGGCGTTATCGTACTTAAGAAAAGATCTACATCTACCGTCTACTGGTATTGCTGATAGACAATTTTATTGGTATCTGCAATCGAGAAAAAACTTTAGTAGTACTTACTCTAGAGATCAAGATGGGGTCTTAAAGCGTACCTTTAGTCCCAAAATTGGTGCTTTAGGTGACTATCCGGAAGCCAATTTTGTTTTGGATTATCCCGAGGGTGAGGCATCTAAAATAAAGGTTTTGGTTTTAGATGAGACGCCTTTTCTGGCTAAAAGTCTTTTAAAAATTTATAAACACCCTTTCTACATTGCCTTCCATTCTTTAATTGGCCAAAGAAAAACCCAGGTGTTAGCTTTAGCTAAAAGCGCTCAAGGCTTAATCTATCTGCCTTGGGAAAGAGAGCTTTCTTTAGATAACCCTATTCTTATAGAAAAGATACCTCTTAAAATAGAGAGTCTTCTAAAAGACTTTTATTGGAAGGATCTTTATCTGGCAATTCCTCTCCAGGCTTTCGAATGGGTATTAGAGCCAGAGAAAGTAGAGGGAGCTGTCAGGCACTCAGGACAAAACACAGCTTTCAAAGGTACAGTGCTTGAAAGCTATCCAAAACAAAAAGAATATGGTGAAACCATCTCATTTTTAAGGAAAAATAGAATTAAAGGTCGTCTACGCCAAGGAGAGATGAGTTTTTGGTATGGGCAAAATCGTTACAAGACAGTTATAAAAACCATAAGTGCCGGGGAGATCGAAAAACTCCTGCATCTTTGCGATATATATCGGCTTAGCGGAGTAGTTTTATGGGCTGTAGGGCCAGGAGAAGATCGACTTTGGCATCTGAATATACCCAAGCAGTTATGAGATGAGATTTCTTGGCATATATTCCTAGAGAAGAAAGAGCTTAAGGGGGGAGAACCTTGGGTATACAGGTGTCGGAGAACACAATAAGAATTAGAGATATCGCAGGTAGAGGTGAGTCAATTTCCTATGTAAAGGCGAGTGCAGAAATTCCTGCTGCAAAGCCAGCGGTTGCTCGCGTTCTTAGTGTTCGTGGTCGTCCCAAAATCAATGATGTTTCTGTAGAGGCAGGCAAGATTCTCTTTAAAGGTCAATTGAGTATTGAAGTGTTGTATGTACCAGTAAACACAGGTGAGTTAGCAGCAGATTTAGTTGAAAAAGCTGAGTTTAAAGATGTAGCTCAATTTGAGTATTTTGTTGAGGTGAAAGATGCTAAGGCAAGTGATGAACCAATTGTCCGCACATTTTTGCAGAGTGTAGACTATAATCTGCAAAAAGATCGCCTTTTATCTTTTGAAACAACCCTGCGACATGAAGTATTAGTTTATCGGGTCCAAAAACTAAAATGCTTAGGAGATATCATCGTTACACCGCCAGAAAGAATTAAGATCGATAAGCGAGAACTACTTTTAGAAGAGTATGCCGGTAAATTACAAAAGTCTACTAGTGTTAGTAGCAATTTAGCTCTACCACTAGGGGTATTACGATTAGTAGATGTTACTGTTAAACCAGTCTTAAAACGTGAATTAGCAGATGGCACTGGAATTACACTGCTAGGTTCCTTAGATGTGACCCTACTTGCAGTAAGAGAGTTAGGGGATACCGCTGTTGTCCAATCTATACTCTTACCAGGAGCATTAGCTTTTGAAGAAAGAATAGAGGCACCAATTGGTGATAACTTACTCAGCCGCACAAATATCCTAGTTGATTATGTAAGTTATGCTCGGTTTGAAAGTGAGTTAAGACTCGATATAGGCTTAAGTTTTAAAAGCGAGCTCACAACACCAAAGCGAATAAGTTTAATCGCTGATGCAGAGAGTGTAGCAGGACGCAGGATTATTGTCCGGAACGGTTCTTTAGCTCTAAAACGAAAGGTCGTCTCTGCTCCATCTAAAACTATAGCTGAGACGCTCTTAAGGTTTCCTGAAGGTTTACCAGAACCTGCCGAGATGCTTATAATGCAGATTACTCCTAGAGTAGAACGTTCGGAATGGGCAGGAGAAACACTTTATGCTAACGGTACTTGCAGTTTAGAGCTCATCTATGTAGGGACTGATGCCGAGTTACACAGTGTGTTATGGGATAATGTTTTAGATTTTAATGCTCCACTAGATTTTACTGGGCTTGAGGTAGATGCGGAGGTAATTGGTATTGAAGTTAACACCGAGTCAATCAGACAGCAGTTTACAGAGACTGGTTTAGAAATTTCTGTTGCTCTTACCCTCTTAGCAGAGGTCTCTGCACCTGAAGCCGCTAATTGCCTTTTAGAAGCTATGGTGTTTGACGAAATTGAACCTAACCCAGCTTATATTACTTTTGTAACGGTAGAAGAGGACGATTCGCTTTGGAAACTTTCTGAGAGGTATCAGATTCCAATGGAAAACATCGTCGAAGACAATGGCCTTATTTCCGAAGAATTAATTCCTGGGCAAAGACTCTGTCTCAGGCGTTATAGGAAATGATAGAAAAAGACCAAGGCTGCCATAAGGCAGCCTTTCTTTTTTCTCTTCCTACAAAATTGTGGAATTGTTAGCTAAAGACGGTTAAAATATAAGACATGAACAAAGACCTTAAAAAATAGCCTAAAAAAGAAGGAAATTTGTTAAAATATATTGAGACTGATTTAGGAGGAATTTTATTATGCATATGGGGATAATTGGTGCTGGTGGCTGGGGTAGTGCCTTAGCTGTTAGCTATGCCAATGCAGGTTGGAAAGTTACTATCTGGGCACATAACGTGGAGACAGCTAGCGAGATCAATGAAAGACACACCAATTGTAATTATCTACCAGGAGTTGATTTTCCCCACAATATTAAAGCTACTGCTTCTTTTGAGTTCCTCCAAGAAGAAAAAATTGTCCTTTTAATGACACCAGCTCAACATATACGCTCAGTAGTGAAAGAAGCAAAGCAGTTTTTTGATCCAGAAGCTGTTATTGTGCACGGAGCTAAAGGTATTGAAAGAGGTTCTCTTAAACGAATTAGCGAGGTCATAAAAGAAGAGACAGCAGGAGCATTTCCTGTTTTGGTTCTGTCAGGACCAACTCATTCAGAGGAAGTTGCCCGCCAAATGCCTACAGCTTGTGTTTTAGCAGGTAATAACCAGTTACTCTTAAAAGAGATGCAAAACCAGTTAATGTTGCCTTCTTTCCGTATCTATACCAGTGAAGATGTAATTGGTGTTGAAATTGGCGGTTCTTTGAAAAATGTTATGGCTATTGCAACCGGAATTGCTGATGGTATAGGCTATGGCGATAATGCTAAGGGAGCTTTAGTTACTAGGGGTTTAGCAGAGATGGCTAAGTTAGGCGTAAGAATGGGTGCTAACCCGCTTACCTTTGCAGGCCTCTCAGGAATGGGAGATCTTATTGCTACTTGTACTAGTAGCCATAGTCGTAACAGACAAGCAGGCATAGCTTTAGCTCAAGGAAAATCTCTAAATGACATCCAAAATTCTAGTAAAATGGTTGTGGAAGGAGCTTTTACAGCTAGTGCTGCTTATAAATTAGGACTCAAGTATGAAGTTGAATTACCGATCGTTAGAGAAGTAGTTGCTGTACTAGAGGGGTTAAAATCTCCGGCAGAGATAGCTGGACTACTGATGACTAGAGAAGCACAGGAAGAGCTAAATTATCTCTTGCAATCTTAAAAGGGAACATGATCTTTGTTAGGTCTACTGTTACATGTCTTTTCGGAGGTGAAAATATTTGCCAGGTTTAGTTGAAGAAGTACTTAATGCATTTGCTACACTTCTTGATTGGGACGGAGATAATAAATTAATACACGCACGTAGAACAGCATTTATAAGTGCCCACCTGGCAGAAGTGGTCTGCCCAGAAAAAACTGAAGAAATTCTTAGAGCTGGTTTAATGCATGACATTGGCACTATTGGCTTACCCGAGCACATCTTACACTTGATAAATGGCTTATTTCATATCGATGAGCTAAATGAAGCGGTCTTAGCTCATCCTTGGCGTGGTGGTGTCATGCTATCTTTGATGGGGCTTAATGAGGAAGCTACTATTGTTAGAGCTCATCACGAATTCTGGGATGGTACTGGCTATCCTAGAGGATTGCAAGGAATGGAGATACCTCAGGGAGCGAGGATTGTTGGTTTAGCTGATTATATCGATGTGCTTATCTACCATAATCCACAAATTACGAGGGAACAGTTGTTAAAAAGAATAGATAATAATCCTCAATTTGATCCTACGCTCATAACAATAATTAATAGAGTGCTAACATCTAAGCTTTGGGATCTTATACTAGACCCGGAACAGCTAAATGATGAGTTACGACGCTTTTGGTGGGAAGAAAAAGGTTTTTTAGATGATACAGAAGAATTAGAACAAATAGATTTGATTATAGAGGTCTTAGCTCAGGTTATCGACTGTAAGCACACATATACAGCCGGACATTCCTATAGAGTGGCTTATTATGCTGAGGGTATTGGCAAAGCGCTAAACCTCAAGGATGAGGATTTGCATAAATTAAGGCAAGCTAGTTTACTCCACGATTTAGGTAAAATTGCTGTACCCAGAAGGATATTAGATAAACCCAGTCATCTTTCAACTCTGGAGTGGGCAATTATTAAAAAGCATCCTGTTATTAGTGGCGATATTATGCAAACGGTACCCCTTTTTAAGGAGCTAGCACCGCTAGCTAGTAGTCACCATGAACGGTTTAGTGGCGGGGGCTATCCTCTAGGGCTAAAAGGCGAAGAGATACCTTATTTAGCAAGGATTATAACTATTGCTGATGTTTTTGATGCGCTAACCTCAGAACGGCCGTATAAACAAACACTGAGTGTAGAAAAAGCATTAATGATCTTAAAAGAGAGTGAAGAACAATTTGATCCAGAAATACTGGTAATAGCTTTCGAGGTGTTAGCTACATTAGGTAATGAAATTTGGGAGAAAGGCATAGCTTGATGAAAAAAGACATTAAATTAATTGTTACTGATTTAGATGGAACTTTAATAGATGGTAAATTGAGGGTTTCGGATCAAGATAGACAAACCCTTGAGTTACTAAAAGAAATAGGTATTCCTGTAGTGCCAGCTACTGGCAGAGGGTTAAGATCAGCAGAAGGAATAGTAAATAATTTACCGATAAGTAACTATCTCATTTGCTTTGGTGGTGCAGCTTTATTCTTTGAAGAGCAAGTCATCTGGCACACAGCTGTTGGTAATTGTCTACCTTATTATGAAGTATTAAAACAGAGAGAGATTAGTAATATTGCTGTTTATCACGTTCATACTGATGGGGTGAAAGATCTTTCTCTTTTTACACCCAAAACAGCCGAATGGGCCTATACACTGGAGAAGTATGGTGGCGAGGTTATAAGAGGTGAAAAAATACCTTGGGCCGCTAGCCAAAACCTAACCAAGATGGTCTTCTTTGCAGGCTTAGAAGAATTGCAAGAGGTGCAAGTTAAATGGCTGGAACTAGGCAAAGATAAACACATAGTTCTTTCTAGTGATTATACTTTAGATATTACCCATGCTGATGCTCGTAAAGGGGTAGCTACTCGCATATTAGCTATGGAAATGGGAATTAGTATGGAAAATGTAATGGCACTAGGTGATAACTTTAATGATTATGATTTAATTAAGGAAGCAGGCTTCGGTGTAGCTATGGGTACTGCTCCAGATGGTGTGAAGAAAATAGCCGATTATGTTACAGTTTCTGTTAAAGAAAGTGGTTTTTCCCAAGCGGTCCACAATTTTGTATTAGGCTAGGAGGAATGCCTAGTGAGCCGAAACAAAGACCTTGAATTGACCAAAGAGAGGGAACTGGAACTTTTTTATGCGAAGACTTCAATTAAGAAATTGCGTCTCACGGGTTTAGTTTCTGGAGCGATAATGCCTTGGATTCCATTTATAATTGTGATAGCAGCTTTGTTTATAAGTAATCTCTTTGACTTCTTTATGTATGCAGAGTTTATTTTTGCTCCTCTTGATCTCATGAAAGAATCAGCACTGCTTCTTTTGGGTTCAACATTAATATTAGCTGCCATTGGGAGCATTGCTGCTACAGGTTTTTCTCAAGAACCTCTCCGTGTATTTCATAGTGAGATGAGAATATCACGGCCCTTTGCATTTTTTGTGGTAGGCTTTTTTCTCTTGATTACGCCGTTTGGTTTTATTGTGTGGCTTACAGAACATCGGTTCAATCTTCTGGAGATCCCAAGTATGTTTGTTTTAAGCTTAGTCCTAAGTTTATTAGCTTTTCCCTACTGGAAAGCAATTTTTAACAAAGTTATTTACCATATAAGTGACTATGATGCAGTAGCACAAGTAGAGAAAGAAGCGATCGAAGCGAGAAGTAAACAAAATGTAACCAGAGAAGAAGAGCAAGTAACATATAGACGATTTTTAGAAGAGATGCGGAGACACAAATAAGCCAAGGAGTTTCTCAAGGGGTTAATACAAGAAGTGGAAAGGAAAAGCCATGTGTGATATTATTAGCATTGAAGTAAATGCCAAGATTAACCTGGTATTAGATGTTGCAGCTAGAAGAGCAGATGGTTATCACCAAATTAGTTCGGTTTTCCATTCAATAGCTCTTTTAGATAGATTATCGATTAGGAAAGCACCTGAAAAATCGCTCTGGTCCAACAATCCCCTTATACCAAGAGATGATAGTAACTTAGTGTTAAAAGCAATCAAACAGTTGGAACTGGCTACAGAGACTAAACTTGATTGCACTTTCACGCTCGAAAAAGAGATCCCGCTTGCAGCTGGCCTTGGTGGCGGTTCAGCAGATGCTGCCGGAGCACTGATCTTAGCCAATGAATTGTTTGATTTAAAACTAACACAAAGTGATCTCATGGCGATAGGAGCTAAAGTTGGTGCCGATGTGCCTTTTATGCTTATAGGTGGTGCTGCCCTAGTTGAGGGGATTGGCGAAGAGATTACTAAGATAGTGGCTGCACCTAATTGGGGTGTTCTTCTTGTTAAGCCACCTTTTGGTATTAGAACAGGAGCAGCTTACCAACTTTTAGATACCAGTACAATTTGGCATCCTCAAACTTTGTTCATGATTGAAGCAATTAAAGCGAAAGATCTAAAGTTAGCTAGTTTAGCTTTAGGGAATTCTTTCCAGACACCAATTTTTGACACTTGTCCTTCGTTAAAGGTAATTACTGAAGAATTAGCAGAACTTGGTGCCACAGGCATTGTTTTAAGTGGTAGTGGACCAACAATAATGGCATTAACCGAAGATAATGAGATGGGACAAAAGTTACTAAAAAAGCTTAGAGATAGGTTTAAAAATTGGTATTGGCCAGAAAACGATTTAGATAATCCAATTATTGCTAAAGGTAAAAATATTGAGCCTTGGATTTACCAAACTTGCCTAAGTAGGCAGGGTTGGCAAATAAAATAAATTTAATTTGAAAGGGGGCAGACCGGCAGCACAGAAATTCTGTGCAGTATCGGTAACAATATGAGCCGATTAGGACCTATTCAATTAGATAATTACCAACCATTACGTGAACTGGTTTTTGAAGCTTTACGAGAAGCTATCATTAACGGTACACTAAAGCCAGGTGAACGTCTTATGGAGGTGCAGCTGGCTGAAGAGATGGGGGTAAGTCGCACACCTGTAAGAGAAGCAATCAGAAAACTAGAGTTAGAAAAGCTGGTTATAATGGTGCCCCGTAAAGGTGCTTACGTAGCTGATGTATCTAAAAGAGATATCGCTGAAGTATTCGAAATTAGACGTGCTTTAGAAGGTCTAGCTGCCCAACTTGCAGCTGATCGTGCTACAGAAGCACAACTGGAGACTCTCGAACGCTATCTTTTTAAGATAGCAGAAGCGATCGATAAAAATGACTTAGAGGAGACCATCCTCTTAGATACACAGTTCCACGGCGAACTCTATAAAGCAGCTAATAATGAACGCCTTGGTGATATGATTAATAACCTTAGAGAGCATATCCAAAGATATCGTTCTACCTCATTAGCCCACCCAGGCCGTAATAAACAAGCTTTTATAGAGCATAGGAAGATTGTCGAAGCAATAGGCAATCGCGATACAGTGTTAGCCAAGAAATTGGCTGAAGAACATATTGTGAATGCAGAGAATAGTTTGATGCAAGCTATTTTTAATAAACGAAAGTAAGAACAAGCGGTAACTCGGTCCGGGGTTATATAAGAAATTAAAGGGGGTGTGGCGGCAGGCTATGGCTTGAACCGCTTAAACGTGACTAAAATTGATGTTATAATCCTGGCAGGGGCTCCCAATAAAGGTCCGTTAGCTGAGGTATGCGAAGCACCCTGGGAAGCTTTGATTAATGTTAATGGCAAGCCAATGGTGGAATATGTTATTGACACTATATTGCAATTAAATAATTTAAATAAGGTTGTCCTCGTGGGACCAGAAGAATTCTCTGAGATTAAGCCAGGAATTATTTTTGCATCCTGTAAGGATAGCTTGGTTGCCAATTTAAAAACAGGAGTGGAAGCTTTAGGTACAGATAAAGCGCCTTATATTTTAGTGGTAACAAGCGACATCCCCTTGATTACAGTTGAGGCTATTGAAGATTTTCTCAAGCAATGTATGGCACAAAAAGCGCAACTCTTCTATCCAATTGTCTCTAAAGAAATAAACGAAAAACTCTATCCAACTGTACAGAGAACCTACTTTACACTTAAAGAAGGAACTTTTACAGGTGGCAATATAATGCTTTTCGAACCAGGCATTTTAGAAGAACGTTATGATTATGTAGAGCAATTGGTAATGTTAAGGAAAAAACCAGCGCAGATTATTAAAATGCTAGGTTTCAAATTTATCTATAAGTTCCTCCGCAAGAATCTTTCTCTAAAAGAGATCGAAGAACGAGCAGAGAAGATTCTAGGTCTTAAAGGTAAGGCTATTATGTCAGATTACCCAGAAATTGGTATTGATGTAGATAAACCCAGCGATTTAGAGCTTATGGAAAGTTTATTTGCCAAAAGATAAATTAAGGGATTGCTAACACTAATTAGTTAGTAATCCCTTTGTTTATGATTATCCTACGATTAGGCCTAGTTGCAAAAGTCTCGAGTAAAAGTGGATAGAAGTCATCAATTGTTGTTTTCATATAGATCTAATTGTTTTAAGGGATAAGGTAGGCACCGATTGCCTAATTGGTAATCTTTGCTCTAATAGGTGTACTGTTAGTCCTAATAACAAGTATTGTCAAAAAAGAATGATTAAAACAAGATATCTTGACAAAAAAAGCAGGAATATTAATCATTTTGTCGAATTGTGAAAATAGCATGTAGTTGCCGTTAATGTGTCAGGGGGATTACAGATGGTAATTACAGATGTCCATGTTCGCAAAGTGGACGAAGGGGGACGCATGAAAGCTCTAGCTTCAGTGACTTTTGACGATGTCTTTGTAGTTAGGGATATTAGGGTGATTGAAGGTAATAATGGCTATTTCTTGGCTATGCCTAGCCGTAAGTTACCAAATGGGGAGTTCAGAGATGTGGCACATCCTGTTAATCCAGGTATGCGTCATGAACTAACTGAGCTGGTTTTAAATGAATTTGCTTCCCAAGAGAGATAACATAGAATAACAACACTTTAGCGGCAAAAGGAAGCGAGTATGTGCATAATGCATGCTCGCTTCCTTTATACTTATGTTTTTTGCTATTTAATATACTGCTCACATAAGTCAGGATCGAACTGGGTACCAGCAAAATTATGATCTATGTGCTTTTCGCACTGCTCTAAGATTCGAGTTATTATTCCATTGGCTTTTTTTCGTCGGTGCCAATAAAAGTACCGTTATTTTAGCTCATCACAGGTATAATTATTGGTTTTCCTGCGGCTCGGTTAGAATTAAGTATCATATCTTGGTTAAAGACTAACAAAATGCTATCAGAAGAGCGAACTCGTAAATCATTTTTAATGGTATGTCTGTACCTTTTCGCGCTCGATCTGCTTTTTACCTTGACCAATATTTATCAATTGGAGTATACTAAAATAAAAGTAGCTATGATAGGAAAGAGTAACTGAAAAGTGGTTGTCATAGAGAGTCGGGGGAGCTGCAAACCGATACAACCATTCAGCGAAATGGGTCCTTGAGCTTTTATGGGAGTCGCCCTCTATAGCGACTAAAAAGTGGCTGCATGGCAGCAATTAGGGTGGCACCGCGGGTTCTCTCGCCCCTTCTAGGGGAAGAGAATCTTTTTTATTTTTAAACGGAGGTGTAGTAAATGGCTAAAATCTTTTCTGGTATTCAACCAACAGGTATTATTCATATCGGCAACTACTTAGGAGCAGTTAAAAACTGGGTAAAGTTGCAGAATGAGCATGATTGCCTTTTTTGTATTGTTGATCTACATTCACTAACGATACCTTATGAACCTAAAGCACTCAACCAGAGAATTCTCGATGCCTTGGCTACCAATATTGCCGCTGGATTAGATCCAGAGAAATCTAGTATTTTTGTACAGTCAATGGTACCAGAACATACAGAACTCACTTGGTTATTAACAACAATAACTCCAGTAGGCAACCTCGAGAGAATGACCCAATACAAGGAAAAAGCAGCTAAACAAGGTCTCCTATCAGGACTTCTTTGTTACCCAATCTTGATGGCTGCTGATATACTGCTATATAAGGCAGAGATGGTACCAGTAGGTGAGGATCAAATGCAACATCTAGAACTAGCTCGTGTCGTAGCTAGAAAGTTTAATACTACCTTTGGTGAGTATTTCCCTGAACCCCAAGCTAGTTTGACTAAAGCAACTAGAGTTATGGCCTTAAACGATCCAAACTGTAAGATGTCAAAGAGCATACCAAATAGCTATATTGCCTTAACTGATGAACCAGATGAAATTAGAGATAGAGTAAAAAGAGCTGTTACTGCTTCTTCTGTAGATGGCGAGATGGGCTTAGGGGTTAAAAATCTTTTTACCCTTCTCGAAGCTTTTGCACCTAAAGAAGTTTATGATCGCTTCTATCAAGACTTTGAGAACAATACTCTCAAGTTCTCCGAGCTAAAACCAGCACTAGCTGAAGCTATTATCGCTGAACTTACACCGATTAGAGAAAAGAGAGCAGAGCTTTTAGCCAAACCGCAAATATTGCAAGAAATTGTCGAAGCAGGAGCCGAAAGAGCTCGTAGAGAAGCTAAAGAGCATATGCGAGAGATTAAAGATTTAATGGGTTTAAATCTTCATTTCTAAAATAAAACTGCCGGTACTAGTACCGGCAGTTCATTTCCTTAGTTACTTGGTTTTTCGCCTAAAGTGATAGTAACTGAGGTATACTTACCATCACGAATTACATCCAATAATAATTTATCGCCAACCTTAGCTGTTTCCAAGAAACCTTCTAAGTCTTTGTTTGATTCAATTCTAGTACCATTAATAGAACGGATATAATCGTATTGCTTGAGGCCACCTAAGTCAGCAGGGCTTTTACGAATGATTTCAAAGACCAAAATACCTTTATCGTCGGGCAAATTCAGTCTAGCAATATAATCAGGGGATGGTGTGTTGTAGTAGATACCTAAATAAGGCCTAATTACTTTGCCATGTTTAATTAGCTGATCAACTACTTTGGTGGCTGTATTAATAGGAATAGCAAAGCCAATGCCTTGACCTCTAGAGTTAATGGCGGTGTTGATACCAATAACCTCGCCTCTAATATTTAGAAGTGGTCCACCACTGTTACCAGGGTTAATGGCAGCATCAGTTTGCATAAGGTCCTTATAGTTACGAACTTTTCTATAGTCTTCGGTATCAGCAATTTGGATTTGGCGACCTTTAGCACTCAAAACACCGATAGTAACTGTATGGTCAAAGTCTGCTCCCCAAGGGTTACCAATAGCTATGACCCATTCACCAACTCTTGATTTGTCTGAGTTGCCAAGAGGTACAGAAGTTAGTTTATCTGGGGCATCAATTTTAAGTACAGCTAAGTCCAGATCATAATCCGCACCAACTAGTTTAGCAGTGAAAGGTTTATCATAGCCCTGTACCGTAATCTGAATCTCACTAGCACCACGCACTACGTGGTCGTTAGTGAGGATGTAACCATCTTCACTTATAATAAAGCCAGTACCTTGTCCATAGTTTTCAGGTTGTGGTGTCGTATAAGAATCACCAAAGAAATAACGGAAGAACATATCATTTGGTGATGCGTATTGTTCTTGATTTTTAGAGATTGCTAAAATGTAGACTACAGCAGGTGAGGTAGCTTCAGCAACATCTGCAAAAGCATAGGGGCTGCTAATATCAGAGACCAAAGGTGCTGTTTGTCCCGCTGATACAGGTGGATCGAAGAACTTTTCTTCGACTGGCTTAAAAAAGTTACGAACAGCTGGCACAGAAAAAGCAATACCACCAGCTATGAAAGCCAATAAAGCAATGGCCAAAAGGGAGAAACGCTGTTTGTGTGGAATACGACTCATTAAATATCTCCTCCTTCAGAGGTTTAGCCTATAACTATTATAACTTTGTAAATAATACCGGGCAATGGTACTGCTATAGATATTGTCGTTTCTGTGGCGTTAATGTTCAACAGGAGTGGTAAAATATGTTCTTACAAAGATATGATTCCCAAGATAAGATGACTCAAATCCTTTTCTTGCTTTCGCAGGGAGAAACAGTCTCTGGGGAAGTGATGTCTCAAAAAGTTGGTGTTAGCAGGAATGCGATCTGGAAGCAGATCAATAATCTCCGCGAATTAGGTTACGAGATCCTAGCTGAGACTAAATCAGGCTATAGGTTAGTTAGCAGACCAGACAGACTTTATCCAATGGAATTTTGGCCATATAGAAAAACTATAAACTTTGGTAATACCATATATTGGGACTATGATATCCCTTCTACTAATGACAAAGCTCAGGAACTGGCAAGAGCTGGAGCAGAGGAAGGGACTATCGTTTTAGCTGAGACTCAGTCTCAAGGTAGAGGAAGACGTGGAAGAGCTTGGCAATCAGCTCCTTCCCAGGGTATATATTTATCATTAATTTTAAGACCAGTACATCCTTTAGCTGAGGCTTCACCTTACACATTCTTAGGTGCCTATGCTGTTCTCAGGTTCTGTAGGGAGCTAGGTATACCAGCACTAGTTAAATGGCCAAATGATATTCATGTAAATGGTCTAAAAATATCTGGCATATTAACAGAACTTTCAGCAACTGGTCAAGACATAGGCCACATTGTCCTGGGGTTAGGGCTTAATGTAAACCAAAAAGAGTTTCCTAAGGATATTCCTGCTACATCACTAAGTTTAGAATTAAAGCAACCTCTTTCCCGTGTGGATGTTCTCGCAAGACTATTAGTTTATTTAGAAGAAGGCTATAGAAGGTTGAATCAAGATAGTAAGTGGCTTATACAGGTAATGCGAGAGAACTCTCTTCTTTTAGGTAAAGAAGTGGTTGTTACAGGTGGTGTAGAATTAGAAGGTACAGCAGAAGACATAGCTCTAGATGGTGCTTTGTTAATTAGGACACCAGAGAAACTGGTTAAGGTTTGGGCTGGTGATGTCAGTGTTAGACCAAGGGAGTTAAAAAAAGACAAATAAAGCTACACTAACAGGAGACCTCACTTTTTCCCAAAGTGAGGTCTCCTGTTAGCAAAAAGACTTTGCGTTCTTTTTTCTAAGTAGAGATATCTTTAATTTATGGAGAGAGTAAATTAGAAGAACATCAAGGTTATTATAGATCTTAGCCGAAGTTTTTAAGGGATTGGTTTTAAAAGGGAGGTTGTCAGGTGATTTATCATAACAAGAAAAATGTTCTGCGCCGGCTGTTTGTTTTTTTCTTATTATTACTAATAAGTTTTCAAGTAACTGGCAATGAAATTAGAGCTATGTGGGTTGTACGTAACACATTACAAAGCAAAACCTCTATCCAAGAGATGATTAAAATAGCAGAACTAGCAGGGATCGACAATCTCTTTGTCCAGGTTAACATGAGTGGCTTTGCTTATTATAAATCAGGCCGATTACCTCTTGCTGTAAGTAGTTTTGATCCTTTGGATTATGTATTAAAAGAGGCTCATAGTAGAGGAATAAAAGTCCATGCTTGGCTTAATGCTTTTACTGTTGGTTCTTTGGGTAGTAAACCACAAAATAGCCAAAATGTCCTTTATAAACATCCTGATTGGGCTCTTGTTGATAGCGATGGGCATTCGGTACTCAGCTATTCTAAAGGTAAATCTAGTGAAGCTCTACCTACATTATATCTTGAGCCTGGCCTTAAAGAAGTTCAAAACTGGGTGGTAGAGAATTTCTTGGAGGTAGTTGCCCGTTACCCAGTAGATGGAATTCATTTTGATTTTATTCGTTACCCTGGGAGAGATTTTGGCTATCACCCAGAAGCCACCAAAGACTTTGTCGCTAAGTTTGGTTTTAAACCCCAAGAGTTAACTAAAGACTTTCTAAAAACCAGAGAGAGGTTAGGCAGAGAGCGCTATCAGGAAGCACAACGGTATTTTGATGATTTTCGCCGTGCTCAGATTACAAGTATTGTGCAAAGAGTATATGAAGGTACGAAGAAACTAAGACCTAATTGTCTAGTATCAGCAGCTGTTTTTCCTGAACCATCTGATGCTAAGGAACAGAAGTTTCAAGATTGGTTTACCTGGCTTTCGGAGGGATTTTTAGATTATGCCTGTCCGATGATCTACGATACGGAAGATTATATTTTAGCCATGAGACTTAATTCTATAGAAAAATTAACCACGAAAAATCGGGTGATAGTTGGCTTAGGGCCTTATAAAGATTCTGTGGAAGGCACTTTACGTAAGCTAGATTATGTTAAAAGTCGAGGTTTTGCTGGCTTTATATTATTTAGTTACGATTCTATTAAAGAGAGTTCTTTAGGGACAAAGATGAACCGAGAATAAAAACAGCAAATGGTGAACTTTCTGTCTTCATAAAAAGGGATAAATGATTTTTTACTGAACCTAGGTAAATAGAAGCCCTAGGGGGGCAAACGCGAAGGGGAGGATGTATATGAAGAGATTGATGGCCATTTTATTAGCTGTCTTGCTGTTGGGTTCATTAACTGTACAGGCTGCTGATGTTGCTGTTTTAGATAGTGCTTTAGCAGCTGAGTTTTATGCTAGTTTAGGCTGGCCTTATGAAGCTATGATGGATGGCTTGATTGACCTATTTAAGGAAGCTAAGATTTCTTTTTCAGTAATCTCTGACGAAGACCTATCTAACAGTAAAAAGTTAGGTGAGTTCAAAGTACTTGTACTTCCTGACAACCGTAAAATGGATACAGCTGCTGTTGACACAGTTCTTAAGCTGGTAAATAGTGGCAAGTTAAAGGTCTTCGGCAGTTATCAATCTTCCTTCCGAGATGCTGCCAATGCTAGAGTGGGCGATGGTAACTTCCAATTAGAAGAGATCTATGATATGAAATATGCTGCTTGGGTCCCTGGTGGGAATATCTTTATTGGTAAACCAGATGGTCTGAAAGATCACCCTGTATGGAATGGTATACCTTCTGAGATCGAGTTGGTTAAAGCTGACCAAATGTCTTGTGAATGGCTAGGTATTGGTAAGCCAATTGGTATATGGTTAGATAATTCTTTAGAACCCCTCAGAGAAGAAGATCTTAATGTAGCACTTGTCGAAACTAAAGGCGCTATTTACAGTAGTGCCTGGTTCTGGCATCCAGATAATCTAGAGGAAAAAGAGTTCAGAACTTTCGCTGTTAATATCATAAAATACCTTCTAAGTAAGTAAATGTAAAGGGATCGGTTTTACCGATCCCTTTTATTAATTTAGAAGGGAGATGTGTAGGTGTTGGGAAAAAAAGTAGTAATGTTCTTCGTAATTATTTTGCTAGGTGTTTCTTTGCTGGCTAGTGCTCAAAAAGGTAAACTACTTAATGGTAAGATAATAGTTCTTGATCCTGGTCACGGAGGTAGTGAAAGTGGCACTACAGCTGAGGGGATAACAGAGAAAAAGGTCAATTTAGAGGTAGCTTTACGATTAGAAAAATTGCTTGTAGGCTCAGGAGCTACGGTTTATCTGACGCGAAAAGATGACCGTTATGTATCTTTGGAGGAAAGAGTACGTTTATTTCATAAATATAACCCGGATTTAATCCTCTCCTTACACCACAATGCTAAACCCTATGACCCTGCAGCTAATGAAGTTTCTGTGTACAGACCATCTTTCCCCACTAAAGAAGCAAAAAGATTTTCAAAGTTAGTTATGCAAGAACTGGTGAAGGCTACGGGCAATCCTCGCGGGGCTTTAGGGCCAGCCAACTACTATATACTAGCGAATTCTAAGTCGTTACCTGTAGTTCTAGCAGAGCCCTATTACTTCACCTTTCTTGAACACCTTAAATTATTAAAAAAGCCAGAGACCTGGCAGTTAGAAGCAGATGCTTATTATAAAGCTATAATACTCTTTTTTGATGAATCGGTAGAGGTTAAATGAAAACGAGAGCTAAAGCTCTCGTTTTCATTTACAGGGGTCTATTTGGAGTGTGGGATAATGACTTATAGATTTTTAATATATCTAGAGAACTCTTTAATTTTTCTCTGGATTTCATCGGTAGATTCTTTGGCGGCTTGTTTGATGGCGGTTTCTGGATTTTCGTTTTGGAGAACTACCTTGTTGAAAGCAAAATCAATATAGCGGTTAGCTACGTGGCCGCCAATAACTGCAGTCTGCATACGGCAGGTAGCTAGAGCTTCTTTGGCTAGACCTAATTTATCTTTAGGGAATGGTGCGTTGTCGATAGCATTTTTGTTAGCAAAGAAAAGCCTGTTTTTGTGCAACTGGTTACCAGCTTGAGAGAACTTAACTGCGAAATCGTTGGAACTTAGCCATTCCATGAACTTCCATGCAGCATCTTTCTTCTTGGTGGAGTTAACCATGGACCAAACTAACATTTTACCAGTGTTGGTGCGATCAATAGAGCCATCTTTTTGTTTGGTACCAGGGAAAAGAGTAATATCCCATTTACCACTAAGTTGAGGAGCAGTAATTTCAAAACCAGCATAGTACCAGTTCTGCAAGATCTGTAGTGGAGTTTGACCACTAGCAAAGGTAGTAAAGGCAGGGTCCTCAAGTGGCAACTTATATTCTTTGTGAAGAGCAGTTAACTCTTTAAATGCAGCGATATTTTCAGGAGAATCTAAGTTAGAGGCAGAGCCATCGTTTTTGTAGATATCTGACTTTCTCTGGAAAACAAAAGGCAATAGTTTACCTACGTTTGGACTATCACCTTGATAGAAGTAGAAGGTATCCATGTTGCGAGCTTTAAGCTTGATAGAAGCAGCTCTTACATCATCCCAAGTTTGGGGTGCACTAAGACCTAACTCTTTGAAAATATCAGTGCGGTAGTAAGTCCATTCCCAGTTAACCTCGCCAGGTATAGCGAAAAGAGCAGACTTATATGATACAGCTGGTAAAAGCATAGGGTTCATTTGATTAGTTACATTTTTAATTCCTGACAAGGTGTTGAGGTTAACTAAAGCACCACGTACACCTAATTCAACAGCTTGGTTGGAGTAGAGTTCGACAATGTCAGGGGCATCTCCACCTAGATAAGCTAAAAGCAGCTTGTTGTTAATATCTTCAGTGGGGACAAGAACGATATCTACTTCGATACCTGTTTTTTTAGTAAAGTCGTTTTTAACCATATCTCTGAGAACTTCGCCCATTTCTGCACCATACCAGGTCCAGACGGTTATTTTCTCAGCTGCTAAAGTGCTACAAACTAAAATGAAGACTAAGCTTAAGCTAAGGAACCATTTTTTTGACCGGAACATTAAGAAATTCCTCCCTTTTGATTAGGTTACACATAAGCCCGTGCAAACAATAATGAACCAGATAAACTCGTTATAAGGAATAGGTGTTATAACTCTATATCCTGCGTTATATAACGGTTATATTCTTAATATCTATTCTCCTCATTCTGGTTTTTTCCTTCTATGAGAAAAGAAAAATAGTAAAAAGTTTGAAATAACTTAGATCATGGATAAGAATCCGAGGGAGGGAAAAATCTCGCTAATACTCTTACCCTATAAGGTAAAATGTAGTTATTCGGAACTGTTTTTTATGGGGTCTTTAATCATTATTAGCCAGCAGCCTAATAAGTCGCGGGTTGAACCTCGCAAGGAAAAACCAGCACTTTTGTAAAGACGATAGGCTTTTTCGTTTTCCGGGCGCACTTCCAATACAACATGTTGGTTACCAATCTCTAAAAGAGCTTGATCAAGTAATACCTTACCAATACCATGAGATTGTTCACTTGGTAGAAGGGCAATAGACATGATTCTGCCTCTAATAGGAGGCAGATCAACATCGTAATGGCGTTTCATTTGCAGTTGAGAGTGGATAAGCTTACTGATCTCACTAGGTTTGATAACTAAGTTTCCTTTAATTAAAGCTTGCAAATAATTTTTTAACGAGGAAAGCGAAAAGAGCTTTCTATTAGTTTGAGAATCGTTATCAGTATAACAACAATAGCCTACAGCAGGATCACCATAAAGGAGGACTCTAGCTCCTGATTTCATTAGCGTGGTAAAAGAAGGAATTAATAGCTTTTGGACGCGAGCATCGGAGCCAGGTCCGTAGTAAAAAGAAACACTACCTGGAAATGCCTGGGTATAGATTTCAGCTATTCTGGCTAGATCATTTTGCTTAGCATAACGAAGGGACATAATAATCACCTATTCTACTAGATTAAACTCGAAGTGGGTAATGTCCTCTCCTTTAGCTTCGTCAATAAAATCTTTCAGAGGGACAATTTCCAGGCCTTTTTCTCTTAAACCATCGATAACCTTCGGTAAGGCTTGGATTAAAGCGTTATGGTCTCCGCCTTCACTAGCAATGAGAGCACCACTATCATGGAGAAGAATTATTTCCCCACCTTTGGATTTATTAACAATTCGCGCAATAATATTAGAAGCAGAAGTACTTTTTTTCCAGTCTCTTCCCGAGATGGTCCAGAGAACAATCTCTTGACCTATAAGGTGAGCAAGTCTTCTATAGCGAGCGTCATACATACCCCTTGGAGGACGTAGGTAAGTAGGAGTTTCTCCCGTAACTTGTCTGACAATCTTATTCGTGCCAATAATCTCTGCAGTTAACTTTGATTGTGTAAGAGTAGGGACATTGACATGATGATAAGTATGATTACCTACTTCGTGACCTTCATCAACAATACGGGCAGCAATCTCAGGATATTTTTCTACATGTGAACCAACCATAAAGAAGGTAGCTTTAACATTTTTCTCCTTAAGGATATCTAAAATTTGAGCTGTATATTCTCTGCTAGGACCATCGTCAAAGGTTAGAGTAACTTGATTGGAGTTAAGTGAACCTCTTCTATAGATGTCTGGCTGATAATCAAAGCCATAGTAGACATAGAAATTAGCGACTATAAGGATGAGGGAAATAGCTAAAGAAGTTGCGATAATCCAACGCAGGTATTTATGTTTTAAAACCTGATTAATAGTTTTATAGCGTTTAGCAATTTTTAATAAGAAACTATTCATTAAAGCTCCTAAGCAGGCAAAGATAAGTATACTAAAGATAATTCTAGTATTTGTAAAAGGACCCATTGTTAACCTCCGATCTAGCTTTTAGCTATCTAAAAAAAATAAAAATAGTATGAACTTTAAATGGTTTTCTTTCGTCATACGAACGAGGTGATAAAGATGCAACAGATAATTAAAGCTGTAGATGTATACAAATCTTATCACAAAGAGCCTGTTCTTAAAGGGTTGAACCTTACTGTTAACAAAGGCCAGATTGTTGGCTTATTAGGCCCTAATGGTGCAGGGAAAACAACTACCGTCAGGCTACTAAACGGTGTAATTGGTCCTGATAAGGGCCAGCTAGAGGTCTTTGGATTAACTCCAGAGAAATCTGGTGATAAGATTCGTAGTTTATGTGGTGTGCTCACTGAAAGTGCTGGTTTATACCCTCATTTAAGTGGTGAGCAAAATTTAGCCTTTTTTGGTGAACTGTATGGTGTAACGAAGAAAGAAGTTAGGTATGACTTGTTGAAAGACTTTGGCCTTTTAGAACACAAAGATAAAAAAGTGGGTAGTTATTCGACAGGGATGAAAAAGAGGTTAGGTATTGCTAAGGCATTACTGCCTAGTCCGGAGTTGTTGTTTTTAGACGAACCAACAACTGGACTAGATCCAGAAGGAGCACGTGATTTACTAAGCTATATAGAGAAACTCAATAAAGAGAAGGGTGTTACCATATTAATTTGCACCCATATCTTAAAACAGGTAGAAGAACTATGTCACCGCTTCCTTTTTTTAGATAGTGGGAGGATTATCGAAGAAGGAACTCTAGAAGAGATCGAAGCTAAGTACCTAAAGGAGTTTCTTGTAAGGGTTGAGACTGATGTAAGTGTTAGTAACATCTCTTCTTCGTTTCAGCTAATAACCCATACCCCAGGCAAGCTCACTTTTAAACTAAGTAATAAGAGCGATATCCCTATTCTTCTACGGCACTTGTTAGAGAAAGGTTCCGTATATAGTTCAGAAATATTAGGTCGCGACCTAGAAACTATGTATTTCAAGATTAGGGAGGCAGGAAGATGAATATTAGAGCTATAAAAGCTATTGCGAAGAAAGATCTAAGCTCAGTGACCAGTAATGTGCAGATTTTCTTACCTATGATCATCGTGCCACTAATTTTTTGCGTTATCTTTCCTGCTACTTTAATCCTTGCTACTAGGTTTACTGATTTAAATCAAGCTACTAACATGGAACCAATCTTAAAAATACTAGAGAGTCTTCCTGAAGAAAGCACTTTGGCCAAAGACTTGGCGAGTTTCACCGAACTAAATCAAAAGTTAATCTATCTTTTTCTCAATTACTTCTTTGCTCCAATGTTTCTACTCATACCAATTATGGGAGCCAGTTTAGTTGCTGCTAATAGCTTTGCTGGTGAGAAAGAACGTCGGACTTTAGAAAGTTTGCTTTTTGCACCTGTCGATATCTTTTCGCTATTTTTCGGTAAGGCATTAGCTGCCTTTCTTCTTGCTATAGGTTTAGCTATTGGTGGGTTTATTCTCTATGGGTTAACGATTAATATCTTAGGCTATCCTTTATTTAATAGAGCGATCTTTCCCCAAAGCAATTGGTTAGTGCTATTAATTTGGGTAGTCCCTTCCTTTAGCATTCTAGCGATTCTTTTTAATGTAGCTGTTTCGGCTAAGGTAAAAGGCTTTCAAGAAGCTAACCAAATGAGTGTTTTTGTAGTATTGCCCATCGTTTTTTTACTAATATCACAGATACTGGGAGCTTTTATTATCGATACCAAGTTTTTATGGCTTTTAGGCGGGGGTGGTCTATTTATTTCCGCACTAGCCTTGTGGCGTATGGTAGGTTACTTTGATCGTAATCGTCTCTTTGAAAGCCAAATTTTTTAGATTGGGTGAAGCACTATGCAATGGGAGGTAAAATCGAGAGAGTGTGATCTAGGCGAACAACAGTTACTAGATAAAGCTATTAAAGGAGATAAAGACGCTTTAAGCCTTCTACTACAGAACAATTATCAATTTATTATGGGGTATTTTATAAAACTCACTAGTTCGCCAGAGATTGCTCTTGATCTAACCCAAGAGACTATGTTAAGAGCGATAAAAAAGTTAAGCCAATTTAATAAAAAAGCCAAACTCTCGACTTGGTTAATTACAATTGGCACTAATATCTATAGGGATTGGCTACGGAAAGAAAAACGTGCTAAGGAAGAGCTAGATCAATTGGTAATTAACGAACCAGCGCCTAAAAATGATGCTCTTAACCAGATAATTGAAAGCTTACCACCAGAAAAAAGGTTACCCTTGGTGTTGAAATATTACTATGGCTATACTTATGAGGAGATTGCCATAATTTTAGAGATTCCTCCTGGTACAGTACGTTCGAGATTGCATAATACCATTAAAGAATTAAGATGCAAACTCTAAGAAAGGGAGGGAAAGTAAAATGCTAAACTGCCAAAAAGCAGAAGAATTAATGATTGATACTTTATTAGAGAAAAAGCCTCTACCTAAAGAAGTAGCTAGTCATATTAATGAGTGCCAAAGTTGCCAAGTCCTATTTGATGATCTGCAAAAAATGAAAAGCCTTCTCGATGAGCCTATAGAGTCCATGAATACACCACCTATTTGGTACTTTTCACACTTGGTGTCTTCAAATAAAGAAGATGAAATTACTAGCCAGGAAACTATTCTCTTTTTTCTATTGGCAGGCTTTATCCTTGGTATAGCGTACTGGGTAATCAGGTTAAATTTGTTCGGACCATTTATAGCGATAACTAGTTTTGGTGCTTTACTTCTTTCACTAGTGGCAGTGAGTGTAGGCAGAGAAACGAGGGATTAGAGATGCCGCTAGAACTATTTCCACTTCTAGGATTAATTCTACTAGCTCAAGGTTTATATATCTTTAAAAAAGCTAAGAAAAAAGGCTTTAATCACTGGCTCTGGGGGTTTATAGGACTTTTAAATGCTCCCCTATCTTTAATCTACTTCCTGGTCTATTCTGCTTACAAAAGAGGCGAGAACTTAGCTAACTTATTAGTTAAATCACTCCTAGTAGGACTTTGGAGTGGAGGCATAATGGTCGTAGTCTCTTTAGTAAGCAGAGAAAAGTTTAGTTTAGAAGCTGAAGCCTTAATTGTAATTACAATTTTAGGAGCGATTTTAGGAATCGCTGGATTCTTGTGGGGGAAAGAATCTTAGTTATAAGTTAAGAGCTAGTAGGTACAGTTTGGAAGGTATGAATATATTGTAGCTTTTAACCGGTAAGGCTACTTGTGAATGAGCTTACACCTATCTCTTTGGAACTTACATTTTTGTAAGGATGAGTTTTAGTTAAACAATTTTATGTACCAAGGCCTTTAAGGCCTTGGTATTTTACGCTAGTTTTGAATTATGAGCAAACTCACGTAAAAAAACTCCCTGCCTTAAGTATAGAGAAACGAACCTACATAAGTACTTTCTCGTTTAACAAGTCTTGTTTAGAGTGGCACCGGCATCGATTAGCGAAAGATTTTCTCACAAGAGATTTTGGTTATGATAAAATCCCATGACTAACCCACAGAAGTGAAGGTTGCCTGCTTCAGCTATTGTTTTATTAAATAATCTTGTGGCGATAGTTCTATCTTCATATCGTAGTCTCTTTCTCTACTCGCTTTTTCTTGTTAATAACAGGTCATTCGTTAAATCCTTCTTGGCTATTCAGGGCTTTCCTCTTTTGTTTATGCTTTTATGTACTTATGTTCCTTTTTTGCAAACCTTAAATTCTAAAAAGACTCTACCAAAACCTTAGCGGCAATATAAAAGGACCTACCTCCCTGACTAATTTGTGGAAGGCTGGTCCTTTTTGGTTTTACAATATAATGAAGTTTAAAACTGTTTAGCTATTTTAGGTGAACCAGATTGAGTTTTTTATACAACGGTATTTGGTTTTTTAGCTTACTAATTGTATCGTAATTTGCTAGTTAACTTTAGCTGTAAAAAATGAATAGCTAGTTGGTATAGCTTTTAATCTCCCTCTTATTGTCAAAAAGGCTAAATTTATTTAGCCACTGTTTCATTACTTTGAGGTAGTTCTTTCTTTGGTGTACCTTTGATGCGAATTGTTCCATTTTGGTCTCTGGCTAACTCAAACTCATAACCTCTATTGGCTAGGGAAAGCGCTAGCCAGATAACAGTAATTACTAAAAGAGAACTAATAGCTGTATAAATAGGTGATTGATACTGAAGGGGAGGTAGAGGCGTTTTTGTACTGTTTTTTAAAAGGTATTGGAGATCTTTAGGTAGTTCGGTTGTATTATTAGCAGCTGTTTTAATAGTGAATTCCTCTTTAGCTTGCATTAAAGAACGTAGCTCTTTAAGAAAAGGAAAGATGCTCATACTAGAGCGGTCTAAAGTTTTCATAGCCATTAATAGGCCTCCTTGTCTCCGGATATCTAGCTGTGAGACATGAAGACCGGAATATGTTAATTAGTCTACCTTTATTTTAACACAGATAGAAAAAAGCAACTGTTTAAATCTCAGTTGCTTAGGTCAAGCTGATTTAGGGTGTTTTAGGTGGTTAGACTTTGTCCTCTCACCCAAATAGGGGCAGTAAACGTGGGGATTAAACCAGCTGAGTTAGTTAAGTGTTCTTTACCCTGTCTAGAATGTGTTAAAGAGTATAATCTTTTAACTTATTTTTTAGCCAGGGACTTTTATCTTGTTTATCAGCCGGATTTATTGCAAAGAAGTCTGGAATCTCCTTGTGTAGGGGAGGTTTTGCAAAGATTAGGTTATTCTTTTAATGTTAGGCAAGCATTGAGTTTACTAAGCGAGAAGTTTAAAGAGGGCTGTCCTCCAGAGATCGGCTTTTTTGTTGGATATCCTCCCAAAGATGTCTTTGGTTTTATGGGATATGGAGGATTTAACTATGTTAAAACACAAGGTTGGTGTATGTATAAGCCCCTCTTACCTTCGGAAAGATTGTACTTTCAGTATAAGAGGGCAAGAGAGGAGATAAGGAAGGATTGTCCTTCTCTAGATACTAATTAATCACTTTATTGACTTGCCAGATCCAAAATATATTCCCATAACTGTTCAAAGCGTTCTTGCCAAGTGGTTGAGTGATTAAATAATTGGTAATTATCAATAAGGCCAGAAGCCAATTCTTCATCATAGGGTAGGCTGCCTAGATAGGGTATGTCTTCTTCTTGGCAATATTCTTCTATAAATGAACTATTATTAGAGGCCATATTTAGGAGTACACCAAAAGGGCGATTAACCTTTCTTGAATGGTCTACTGCTTTGGCTAACCATTTTCTTTCCTGCCGTGAATCACCAGTAACAATTAAGATAAAATCAGGACATATGATGGAGCAGGAATCATAATCAGAAATATCAGGTGCACAATCGATAATATTAAGGCCATATGGATCTATATAAGAGCGAATTCTTTTAATTAGAGAAGTTGCTTTAACCGCAGAATTATCAATACGTGCTTCGACTACTGTTAGGCCATGATAATCTCCCTTATGAATATATCCTAAGGTATAAGGTTCTAAAGATATCGCATGGTCTACACAGAAGGACGAACAGATACCGCAGTTAGCACAACGCTCAGGTAAAATAACAATACTGTTTTTAAACTGGATAAAAACACCAAAGCGGCAGTTTTTTACACAGTTAAAACACTTGGAACAATTAGTAAAAGAGATTTTTGGAGCGTTTATTTTAACTGCAACTTTTTCTTGCCAGTTAATAGGTAAGAGTACAGTATTCGATTGTTCAACATCACAATCGAGTAAAGTTACAGGAAAACGATCTTTGAGCACCAAAGCTAGGTTAGCTGCTACAGTTGTTCGTCCGGTTCCACAGCATCCACTTACTAAAGCAACTATCATCCTCTCACCCCTTTTCTTAAGAAGCAGGAGGCTGTGCTATTAGTTATTAGTTTGTAATATAGTAGCTATAACTTTACCTAGATTGATCTGGTTTAAGCCTGGGTAATCTTCTATTTGGCCAGCGTCAGCAAGTTTAGCTAACACAGGATCAATTGGTAAGGCTCCTAAGAAGTTAATTTGAAAATCATCAGCCAATGCTTGGCCATTACTAGGCCCAAAGATCTCGTATTTCTCCCCACAGTGAGGGCAGACAGCATAGCTCATATTCTCTATTAATCCTAAGATTGGAGTCCCCATCTTTTCTGACATTTTCAGGGCTTTGCGAACTACCATTTGGGCTAACTCTTGGGGAGAAGAAACCATAACAATTCCAGTTAGAGGCAACATACCTAGGACTGTAATGGCAACATCACCTGTTCCAGGTGGCATATCGATTACTAAAAAATCTAATTCGCCCCAAGTAATATCTTTAAAAAACTGTTGGACAGTATTGTTTAAGATAGGTGCGCGCCAGATAACGGGATCATCTTCGTTAGCTAAAAGCAAATTAACTGAGACAACCTTAATGCCGCTCTTAGTCAGAGGAGGAAAAATCTCGTCATCTTTGGTAGTTAAACCTTCATGGATACCAAAGATTTTTGGAATGCTTGGTCCGGTGATATCGGCATCCATAATGCCTACCTGATAACCTTCTCTAGCTAGAGAAGCTGCTAGTAAAGCAGTTACAGAAGACTTACCTACACCACCTTTACCACTCATTACAGCAATGATATTCTTGATCTTTGAATGTGGATTTAATTCGAGTTTATCCATTATTACGGGTTAAGCCCGCTACCACTCCCTTCTGGACAAAACTATGTCACAAGTTTCAGTGAAAACAGGTAAACAGCACCTAACAGATATTATAACTGCAGGTGCTGAAAAAACCAACGCTCATTAGTTTGTTACATATATTTATCGAAATAATAAATTGGTCTTTTTCTTTCCAGTTTATTTATACCTCAATTACATTACCGGTAAACGCTAATTGAAACTTTTCCCCTAAAGTGCTGGCGAAGGCAAAAATTGCCTTACAGCCTGTGCAGTGGAGAGGTATAACTTTTTCAAAATGTTGATCGAGCAACTTGGCATATTCCTTGATAAGTTCCCCATTAGCATCTAGAAGGTGAAGACCGCCGATTATCATATGAAACTTTTTACAACCAGTTAATCCCTTGGCTTTATCGAGCATAGCTTTTATCCCTCTATGACCGCAACCAGAGACAATAACCCAACCTTTTTTCGTATTAATTAATAACATCTGTTCATCAGGCAAGGTCTCTTCGTGTAGGCCTGTACTAGTCCAGTTATAAAAGACTGCAGGCGGTATATAATCTTCGCTCCCTTGGGTGAGAGGGATTTCTCCTGAAAGAATTAAGCCAGGAATAATTTCATAAGAATCAGTGTTAAAACAGAGTTCCACTTGGTTGTTTTTCAAGGTATTAGTTGAAACTGGGCAAGATACATTGCGTAAGAAATCGTCAGCATCACGGGCAAACTTTTCTTCAAAAATATTGGGGTGAGCATAGATTTTCTTTAGTTTAAAAGGAAGTAAACAACTCAATCCGCCTGTGTGTTCTCGGTGGCCATGACTTAAAATGACACCGTCTAATTCTGGTAGATTAAGGTTAAGGTTAGCAGCGTTAACTAAGAGCGTTTCCCCTGCTCCAGTATCAAAAAGAAATTTTTTATTACCATACTCAATATAAAGAGATAAACCGAATTCGCCCAAGAGATAGGGTTTATCTAAACAGCTATTTACTACAATTGTAATGCTTAAGTCACTCATCACCAATTCCTCCATTTCTAAAAGGCTAAGCGAGCATTTGTTTGGAGACAAGTTCTTGATACAGGGAACTTGATTTCATGAGTTCGTCTCTAGAGCCTATAGCCTCTAGCATACCTTTGTTTAATACTGCAATTCTGTCTGCATATTTCAATGTAGCAAAGCGATGAGCAATGATAATACAGGTCCTATTTTTTAAGATGTCTTCCATAGCGTTTTTAATAGCTGTTTCTGTTTTAGCATCGACACTAGAAGTAGCTTCATCGAGGATCAAGATGGAAGGGTTAGCTAGGATCGCCCTAGCATAGGAGATTAACTGTTTTTGCCCACCGGAAAGTCCTTTCCCTGCCTCACCAATTTCGGTGTTATACCCTAAAGGTAGAGTTAGGATGAAGTCATGGATAGCAGCCCGTTTGGCTGCTGTTTCTATGGCCTCCATATTAGCATTTGGTCGGCCATAGGCGATATTATCTTTGAGCGTTCCGGCAAAAAGGGTTACAGTCTGAGGTACGACAGCAATATGTTTCCTCAGATTTCTATTGTCTAGGTCTCGCAAATCGACACTATCAATAGAAATACTACCTTTTTGTGGATCATAGAGTCTAGATATTAAACTAATTAAAGTACTTTTCCCAGAACCAGTAGGACCTACCAAGGCTAAGGTTTCTCCTGGTTTGATGGAAAGGCTAAAATCTGTAAAGAGTGGTTTTTCGTTATAACCGAAGGTAATATTTGTAATCTCTATTTGACCTCGACAATCTTTAAGTTGTTTGGCGTTAGTAGGTTGTGGTACTGCAGGTTTTCTACTTAGATAATCTGTTATTCTTTCTAGTGAAGCGAGAGAAGATTGTAAGACTGTATAGAGATTAGTTAGATCGGAAAGAGGTTGAAATAGCTGACGACTATAACTAAGAAAGGCTAATAAAGTACCAATGGTAGCTCTGCCTTTAGCTACTTCAGTACCTCCTACCCAGAGAATAAGGATTAACCCACCGACTTGGATGATGGCCATTAATGGCGACAAAGTCGCCATAGAAGAGACTGCTTTAATATTAGCTTTCACAGCTTCTTTGGATTTGTCTGAAAAGATAGCTGCATTTTTATCTTGTCTATTAAGGGATTGCACAACCTTAATTCCAGAGATATCTTCTTCTACACCGGAGGTGAGTTCGGCACTTTTTTCTCTAGCAGTAGCGTAGACTGTCTTGATTTTATAACCAAACTGTCTTAGTAGTATGATCATAATTGGAACCGTAGTCAAAAGCCACCCAGCAAGCCTAGGTGAAAGTTTGAGCATAATATAAATCACGCCAACTAAAGTAAACAAATCTCCAATAAGAGAGAGAAGACCAGAAGCGACTAAATCCGATAATGCTCCCACATCGCCACTAAGTCTAGTAATAATGTCGCCAGTTTTTTCTTGTTCGAAAAAGCTAATCGATTGATTTAGAACATGTTGATAGAGTTCTTCTCTAATACGACTAACAGATCTGTTAGCCGCTTTCGAGGTGAAGTAACCTCTTAAATAAGAACCAGTCCAAGTAATAAGGGCTATAGCGATTAAGGTTAAGGCCACGAAGAAAAGGCCTTTTTTATTGGCGGAACTAATATATTTATCGATAGCTATCTTAGAGAGATAAGGTAATGCTAAACTACAAACTGTTACTACGATCATAGCTAAGAAAGCATAAAAGAGTGTGCTTTTTTCGAGTTTAATTTGATTGATGATCAAAGCTTTGGTCTGCCGGTCTAGATCCTTTAGTTTTATTTTGGGTCCTGTTGGTTTATCGGGGAGGTGCCTGATATATCTTCTCATTGGGCTACCTCCTTTGCTTGAAGAGACTGTTCTAGATAAGCTTCTTTATAAAATCCACCTAAGGCTAGTAACTCTGTGTGGGTGCCTACCTGAGTTAACTGGCCTTTTTCTAATACCGCGATACGGCCTGCATTCTGAATTGCCCATAGTCTATGAGCAATAACAATTGTTGTACGCGAATTAGTTACATTTAAAAGAGCTTTTTCCATTTTAGCCTCTGTTCCAGCGTCGATATTAGCAGTAGGTTCATCAAGAATTAGTATCGGTGGATTAACAAGAATGACTCTTGCAATAGCAATTCTTTGCTTTTGTCCCCCTGATAAGCGAACACCTCTTTCGCCAATAGGTGAGTCATAGCCTTGGGGAAGAGTCATAATAAAATCATCGATCTCAGCTGCTTTTGCAGCCTCTCTAATTTCGTCTAGACTAGCATCAGGCTTACCATAAGCTATGTTGTCTCTAATAGAACCATCAAATAAGAATGTCTCTTGTAAGACAAAGCCAATTTTAGCTCGTAAAGATTTTAGTTTATATTCTTTGATATCTACACCATCTAACAAAATACGACCACTGGTAGGATCATAAAAACGAGGTATGAGGCTAATTAAAGTCGATTTTCCTGCACCAGTTGGGCCGACTAAAGCCACTCTTTCTCGAGGTAGAATCTCGAGAGAAATATCTTTAACAATCATAGCCGAATTAGGATAAGCAAAAGAAACATTTTCAAAAGTTAGTTTACCCGCTACGTCGGGTACATCCAAAGCACCTTCTTTTTCTTTGACATTAGAAGTAGTATCGAGGATCTCGAAAATTCTTTCTCCAGCCGCAGCTGAGGATTGGATCATACCGATAAGAAAACCACTTTGGCGAATAGGCCTTGCTAAAAGTCCTAGATAACTAGTAAAAGCAATGAGAGTACCTAAGGTTATTTGTTCCTTGATGACTAAAGAGCCACCGATAAGAAGGACTAAAGCTGAAGCAGTACTAGTAAGGAAACCAATATAAGGTTGCCAATAAGAGCTAACTTTACTAGAAGAAATTAACAGATCACAGACTTCACGGTTCTTCGTAGAAAAACGTAGGAGTTCCTCTTTTTCGGTACCAAAAAGTTTAATAATTCTCATACTAGTGATGGTTTCTTGCATAATGGAGGTTATTTCTCCATTGGCTTGACGATTTTTTCGCCAAAGGGGTCGAACTTTAAAAGCATAAGCTCGCATTGCAATGACCACAAAGGGTATTAAAGCTAAGTATAAAAGACCTAGTCGTGGTTCCCAGATAGTTACTACAATAAAGATGCCGATTAGTGTTAAAAAGTTAACTAGTATATTAACGGCACCAAAACCATATAGCTGTCCCACTGCATGTGAGTCTGCCGTAATTCTCGACATCAAATCACCAGTTTTTGTCCAATCAAAGAAACCAATCGAAAGGTTATTAATATGTTCGTAAAGTGTTTTCCGTAATTGATGAACAGTGTTTTGGCTAATATATTCAGTAAGTATCCGTAATAAAGATGAGAGTACACTTTCAGCTAGCGATATAACTAGAAGTAGCATGGCAACCTTGGGTAATAAAGCAATATTTTTTCCTAGGATGAAGTTATCGATAGCTGTTTTGGTTAAGGCGGGTGTAGCTAAAGCTAATCCTGTGGAAAAGAATAGTAATATAATCGCTAAAACAACTAAAAACTTATAAGGTCTTAAAAAGCTTAAAAGACGCCCAGTAATTTTTAAGGTAGTTAGCTTTTTAATACTTGTATTACTATCCATGCTCATTCTCCTCAAAAAGACCCATCTGCATGACCTCTCTCTAGGTAAAAAATAGTGCCAATGGCTTATAAGTACAATAACATAGAGGTTATTTACTTATTTTTCTTCTAGTTTTGTTTAATACCTGCTAAGATTGTTCGGAGAGATATATTTTGCATAAATATAAATAGCAACGATTATTAATACTTTGAGGACTTTTATAAAGGAATGTTAAAAGTAACTGGCATTTAAACTAAAAAATGGTAGTACGTTAGCACTGCCATTGGTAAGAAATAGAATAGTATCTGGATAAATGTAAATGCAATATATTATGATAATATCCTGTTAACAGCTGATATAAAAGCCCTATTTATTTTTGGTACTTTATGACTCCCTAAGAGAAAATTTTAGTTAAATCTTCAGGTGACAAGGGTCGAAATGACTAAAAAGTAAGATTGCTCTAAAAAAACTACGCTGGATAGAAGAGCAATTTGATACTTTAGTCCCGTTCTTAGAATAATTACTAGTTCTAAGTCCTAAGACATAGGTTATTTTTAGGGCTTAGGCTATATCTAGCAGGTATTTAGAAGAAATACTGTTCAACTTAAGTGAATTTAAATAACAAGCTTTATTATAAATAACAGAGATGTTTAACGCTAAGAGATTAACAGGAATAAAGCTAAAAACTGTTGAATTTATAAGAGATGGTTAACCTTAACTTTTAAGTAAAGGCAATTTTGAAAGGAGGCATCTAGCGTGACTGAGATGCCTAAAGTAGAGAATGTCAGCATAGGACCTATAGTTAATTCACCACAAGTTACAGTTCTTATACCAACATATAACCGGAAGGTAATCTTACTAAAGGCTTTAAAGGGTCTATTTCTACAAACCTTCCCTCAGGATAAATTTGAGATTGTAGTTATCGATGATGGCTCTACAGATGGAACCCTAGATGCCATTCAAGAACTAACACCACCTGTGCAGATAGTTTGTACGAAGACGCAAAGAATGGGTCCGGCTGGAGCTAGGAATCAAGGACTTAAAATAGCTAGAGGAGAAATCATTATCTTCATGGATAGCGATATTGTCCCTTGTCCGGAGTTTGTGGAAGAACATGTTAAAATTCACACTAAAGATAACTTGATCGGTCATGGACCAGTAATTCATACGAATGATTTAGAAAATCCTACGGAAGCTGAGATGAAGATAACTGATATAGCCAATGCGTTCTTTGCTACCGGTAATGCTTCTATACTCAAAAAACACCTTTTTGCAGCTGGCCTATTTGATGAAGATTTTAGAGAATACGGCTGGGAAGATTTAGAGTTAGGCTTAAGGCTTAGAAGGCGTGGCTTAGAAAAAGCCAAGGTCCCAGGAGCTAAAGGTTTCCATTACAAACCTAAACTAACTGTAAGGGATCTACCTAAATGGAAAAGGCGAGAAAGAGAAAGAGGTCATACTGCAGTGATCTTTTATAGAAAACATCCTATTTTTAAGGTTAGATTACAGACCATGATCTCACCTTTCTGGTTCGGTTTAGATCGCTTACTTTCTCTAGGTGGCTGGACGGAGAAGCAATCTGTGGAAGAGTACCTAATAAGGTTGGAAGAACGTGGTACCCATTTATGGCTACGGTTTATAGTAAGGCTTATTACCAGCCATAGTTATTTTGAAGGTATCAGAGAAGCTCTGAAGACCTCAGAGAGTTAACTAATAAAAATCAGTAACTAGTTTTAGGGATTATCTAGCGCCTAAAGGAGGCAATCTTGATGGCACTATCTTCTCACTGGCTTATTATCATAAGTGCCTTATTAGTTGTTTTAGGGAGCTTAGGTCAGTCTACATTAGGTATACTTTTGTTGCTAATTAGCTTACTCTATCCACCCTTTACTAAGTATTTCGTAGGGCAAATAAAAGAACTAAACCCACAAAAAAACAAGCTGGTTATGTTTAGCCAGGGGTTAGTAGTATTAGCAGTTTTATCAACCTTAATAGTAGCAACAAATGATCTTAACGCCTGGGGTACAGCTCTGGGCTTAGCCATTATAGTATTGGTTGTTTTTAATGCAGGGCTTGTAGCCAGACATACAGCCGGTGACTTAGTGTGGTCCTTTTGGGTATTAGGCTCAGTATTAGCGACAGCTTTTGTCTTTTATGACAGATATATTAGAATCAATCACCGAGCTGGCCTTTTAGTTGGTTGTAACGCAGCGGGCACACTCCTACTTATCTCCCTAAGTGTCTTTTTAGCCATGGTATTCAAAGAAACTCCACAGAGACGTTGGATTTATGCTATCTTAGCCCTATTATCGCTTTTTGGTGTTTTATTAACTGTATCCAGAGCGGCTTGGGTAGGCATGCTAGCACTTTTCCTTTCTTTACCGTTTTTTGGTATTAAAACCAAGAAGCTAATGATCGTGGTTTTGTGTGCTTGTCTTTTACTGGGAATACTAATCTATAATATTCCTTTCTGGCGATATCGGTTTAGTACTATCTTTTCAGCTACAGGTGAGTCGTCGCGTATAAATGGTTATAAAGCAGCTACGAAGATGATGTTAAGGAATCCCGTGGGGATTGGTCTCTCCCGTTTCCAAGCCCATTACAGCGCTTACATTAGTGAAGAGAAAGAGTTACTTTCCCATGCTCATAATATTTACCTGCAGTTTGGAGCTGAACTTGGTCCTTTAGGTATGTTGCTTTCTCTATTAATTTACTTAAGCATACCTTATATGTGTTACCAAATTGCTAAGACCAAACCCTATTATGGACCAATTGGTGCTGGCTTTTTAGCAGTAGCAGTGAGAGAACTGTTCGACTGTACCACTTTAGGCCTTTCTGTAGCGGGATTTATCTGGTTTTTCTTTGGTTATATCTGTGCAGAGTATATTAAGACTGTTTCTTTAGAGAGAAAAACCACTATAGCTTAAGCAAAGGGTATCTACTAGCTTGTGCAGCTAGTAAATACTAAACAAAGCAATCTTACTTAGAACATCTAGTCTATAGCAGAATAGGACCTTCAAATAAAAGGAAACCCTAATGGTATGGTGAAAGGTAGGCATATAATAACCTTTTAATGTGTTATTCCTATCAGGGGAGGTTAGGCGAGGGGTTTTAGATTAAAAGCAAGTTTTGCTCTCACTTACTTGGGAAAAACTACCAGATAAATGTATTAAACAAAAGATGCATTAGGAAAGGGGTAAAATAGTGAAGAAAAGTTCTTTAGGACTTCGCTCTAGATTTGCTCTTTTTTCAGTAGGGATAGTGTTATTTGTAATTGTTGTTATGCTTATTCAGAACTTTTCTAGCCTCAAAGCTCTTAATAATAGGAACCTTGAAGATACTACCAAGTTAGTTGCAGCTATGATTGTCGAGGCGAGAGAAACAGCTACAATTTCGGAAGAGGCGTTAGAAGAAGCTCTAAATAAGAAAATGGTAGAAGTTGCTAAGATGGTTAGTTGGTTATTCGCTAGGGGTTTATCCGAGGATGACCTAAAAGAATTAGCAACAGCTGCAGGCATTGATACCTATACTATTACTGATTCAGAGGGTGAAGTTATTATTAGTGAAGCGGTTGACAGTATAGGTTGGGTATTCCCGACAGATGAGTCAGCACAAGCGTATCCGTTTAGAGCAATTCTAAGCGATCCAACAATTGTTATAACACAAAAGACGCAACTACGCGACACAGATAACCAGCCATTTAAATATGTAGGTGTGGGTCGCGTAGATCTTCCAGGCATTGTGCAGGTAGGTATGTTAGCTCATAATGTTGAGGTGTTTAAAGAACAAGTTGGTATTAAAAAAGCACTAGAACACCTACTACAGGATGAAAAATTCTTAGGCTTAGCTCTATATGAAGAAAATGGGAAAGAAGTATTTAATAGCGGTATAGAGGTTGAGTTTGATCCAGCAGCCGAAAAACAGAGAATAACTAAAGAAAAGTCAGAACTTATCACTTTCCCTGTAACTCTAGACGAAAATGAAGAATTATGGGCTATGGTTGAACTCTCAACAGAGATTAACAACCAAGAAATGAATAAGATGATAAGCAAGACCTTATACTTTGCAGTTATAATCTTATTAGTAAGTTTTATACTAGTGTTCTTAATCTCCAAAACAGCCATGAAACCTTTGCAACAGATGAGAAATGAACTCAATCTCCTTATAGAAGGCGATGCTGATCTTACCCAGAGGTTAGTCGTAAAGAGTAAGGATGTTGTAGGTAAACTTAGTGTTAGCTTTAATAGATTTTTAGATAGACAGTACGAGATGATATCTCTCCTACAAAGAACTACAAATAATGTAAATAATAATCTTAATAACTTACTATCATCACTTACTGAAAACGACAGAGCTGTAGAACAAGTAGCGATTACTGTTAACCAAGTAGCTCAAGGTGCTTCTGAACAGGCATCCGAAGTTACCCAAACTGTAGATGCTATGAAAGAACTGCGTGAAGCTATTTTAGCTATTGTCGAGAGTGCAGATAGACAATTAAATGAACTAGAGGTTTCCAGGCAAACAACCGATGAGACTATTCGTAATGTAGATAGAATTACTACTGAACTTCAAAAGGTCAATAAAGCTAAAGATGAGATGGAAAAACTAGCGGCCGAAGGTAAAGGAAATGTCTTTAGTGCTTCAGAAGGTATAAGCAAAGTAGCTAGTAGCTCTAACAAAATGGGAGTAGCCTTTGATGCCCTAGAAGACCAATCTAGACAAATTGCCGAAATTATCTTAGTGATCAATGAAATAGCTGATCAGACTAATCTACTAGCTTTGAATGCGGCAATTGAAGCTGCAAGAGCAGGTGAACATGGCAAAGGTTTTGCTGTGGTAGCTGATGAAGTAAGAGATTTAGCTGTCAAGTCTAGACAAGCTACTGGTGAGATTGCTACTCTGATCGAAGAGAACAAAAAAAGAGTAGACGAAGTTAAACTAGTATTAAATGAAGAGCAAGAACTCTTAAAAAACGGTGTAGCTCTGGTAGAAAAATCAGGAGATAGCTTTAACGATATTGTTAAAGCAACTGAGGAACTAAGTAATCAGATCCAATCCTTAGCTAGTATTCAGGATCTAGTTACTAATAGTCTCCAACGGTTTAGTGCAATCATTGAGGGATTCAATACTGTAGCAGCCCTTAATGTAACCTTAGCTGCTGAGATGAACGAAAACAGTGAAAAAGTTAATGCCTCCCTCGAGTCGATTGCCGCAGTTTCTGAAGAATCAGCAGCAGCAGCTGAAGAAGTTGCAGCTTCCACAGAAGAGATTAGTAGTGTTTCGAAAACATTTAAAGAATCGTTCTCTGACATTGCTATTAAGGTTAAGGATATGGAAGCACAAGTCTCTAGTTATAAAATTTAAAAGAAAAATGGAGATGCAAACTTGCATCTCCAATTATTGTTATGCTGGTATAATAACCCTATTGAGGAAAAGTTGTAAAAAGTATAAAATTAATATTGATAGTGTACAAGCCATATGGCAGGGAAGAGAAAACGGAGTGGAACTTGATGGAAATAATAGTGCCTTCTTTTGATTTAGCCCAGCAGAATGAAATTCTCTACGAAGAATTAATGACTGCTATTGGTAATGTTATTAAATCAGGCCAATTAATTATGGGGCCTGATGTTGTCAAATTAGAAAAAAGCCTGGCCTCTTACTGTAAGACCAAGCAAGCTATTGGTGTAGCGAATGGTAGTGATGCCCTTTATTTAGCACTACTTGCAGCTGGTATTGGACCAGGGGATGAAGTTATTACAACCCCTTTTACCTTTTTTGCTACCGCTAGTTCAATTGTGAGAACGGGTGCTAAACCTGTTTTTTGCGATATTGATCTAAAAACGTTTAACCTTGCTCCACAAGAGATTGAGAAAAATCTAACTAGCAAAACGAAAGCTATCTTGCCAGTACATTTATATGGGCAAGTAGCCGAGATGGACAAGATTAATGCTATAGCTAAAGCCCATAATTTAGTTGTAATTGAAGATGCAGCTCAAGCCTTAGGAGCAAGTTACGATGGTAGACCAGCCTGCTCTTTTGGTGATCTAGCTTGCCTAAGTTTCTACCCTACTAAAAATTTAGGTGCTTTTGGCGAAGCAGGTATGGTGTTTAGTAGTAATGAGGAATTAGCCAAAAAGGTAAAACTTTTACGTGTTCATGGTTCAAGTCGTAGGTATCATCATGAGATACTAGGATTTAATTGTAGACTAGATACTATACAAGCAGCTGTTCTTAATGTAAAACTAAAGTATTTACCAGGATGGTTATCTAAAAGAAAAGCAATCGCTGCTCAGTATGATAAGGAACTAAAAGGTGTTCCTGGTTTAATAACTCCCTATACACATCCTAAGGCAGTTCACTCTTATCACCAATATGTAATCAAAGTTAAAAACAGGGACGAAATATATCGCAAGCTTCAAGAACAAGGTATTTCAACTATGATCTATTATCCACTGGCTCTTCATTTGCAACCAGTATTTAGTAATCTGGGTTATAAAGAAGGGGACTTCCCCTTAGCAGAACAAGCTACTCACGAAGTCTTAGCTTTACCTATGTATCCTGAGATGACCGAAGAGCAAGTGAAGTTTGTTTGTGATAAATTAAAAACCTGTTTAATAGGATAATAGTGCTTTAATGTATCCAATTAGCTATTAAAGAGGTTTACAACACTAAGGACCTTTTCTGGCGCCCAGAAAAGGTCCTTTCTACCAATTGCTAAAATATTTATTGGGGAAAGTTATTTTACTTATTAGTGGAGGGGTATAAATGAAGCAAAATATTAAGAAACAAGAAATCGTTGTCTTCGTTCTTTGTTATCTAGCTTATGCTGCTGCTTATCTTGGCCGAGCTAACTTTGCTATTGCCCTACCCAAAATGATTAATGAAGCTAATTGGAGTAGAACAGTTTTAGGTAGTGTTGCAGGAGCTTTTTTTTGGACTTATGCTGTCGGTCAATTAGTCAATGGTTTTTTGGGAGATCGTATTGCTCCTAGGATCTTAGTTGGTATTGGATTAGCAGTTTCAGCACTTTGTAACCTATTTATCTATCTTTTTCCCCACCTAAAGGCGATGGGTATTCTATGGCTTATTAATGGTTTTGCTCTCTCTGCTTTATGGGGACCGATAATTCGTACAATCTCACTTTGGTTTAAGCCTGAGAAACAATCTAGAGTGGCTCTATACCTCTCTACCTCAATGGTGTTAGGTTACTTTCTTGCTTGGGGTGGCTTAGGTTCATTATTAGCGTACAAGTCTTGGAGGATAGCTTTCTTGATTCCTGGTTTAGTGGGTCTAAGTGTAGCAATCTTATGGGTTTTATTTCTCCCTCAAGGCGAAAGTGGAACTAGCCAAGGGGTAACCCCTAAAAAAAATAAGAAGTTAAGCTTAGGTCTTAATTGGGGTATCACAGCCTTTGCTCTTTTAATAATTAGTACTATCGCTCAAGGGATTGTTAAAGATAGTGTATCCCTTTGGGGTCCGACTCTCTTAACAGAGTATGCCGGATTATCTGTGGAAAAAGCAGCTAAAGGTGCCCTCTTAATTCCTTTAGCAACTCTACTAGGGATGTTTTTAGCCGGTTTTAGTGAAAAGGTAACAAATAGTGATGATAGTCTTTCCTTTGCTTTTTTGATGGTTCTTTGTGGGTTTAGTTTAGCCGCAGTGCGTTTTGTACCTACCTCGAATGGTTTAATAGTAGCAGTTTTAATCAGTATTGCTACAGCTTTTATTTATGGGGCGAATACAGTTTTAACAACCTTTATCCCTCTTAGGTTAGGCAAAGGTAGTAGAGTATCAAGTATAGCTGGTTTTCTTGATTTCTTTTCTTATGTAGGTTCAGCCTTATCAGGAATGATAAGTGGTCTTTTAATTGAAGAAAGTGGCTGGAATCAAGCCCTAACTATGTGGCTTGGTCTTGCAGTTTTAGGCGCAATCACTGCAGTTGGTCTAAGGAAGCGTTTAAAAAGTGAAGAGACAAATTTAAGAGAAACACAGAGTTTATAAGTTAACTTTTCTAAACTATCCCTTTTGATTTAGTTTTATAAAGGGATAGTTTTTTATTGTTACTTTGTCGAGGTAGTCTATGATGTGAAAACCGTTATCACACTTAGGTAGTGGGAATTAGAGGGCTGTATTTGTAAGTTATTTTAAGTTGCAAGCTTTTTGTCTAAAACTAAGATATTAGGGCACCGAATTTAGTTACACATTTCTAAAGATCTGGTAAAAGAATGTCGAATTACGATTATAATAATTATGACTATATATAAGGGGTGGCACAATGTTAATGGTAGAGAAGTAGAACTTAGTTTTTAGAGGATTTAATTAATCAATAGTTAGTTTAAAACAGAGAATTTAGTTTAAGGTAGTGATCACATTAAAGATCCTTACATAATTAACAGAGGTAATGCAATCATTCTCTCTAAATCCCTTTGGTTTTAGTGTTAACCAGGGGGATTTGCTTTTATGGTAGTATTGCTTTTTTTATTTTGGAAATGAAAATCCCTTACTTAGTTAACATCACAATTTTAAGTCCTATTTGAAGTTCAGAGCGGATTAATTCCCTTAAGGAAATTAATGCTAGATTTTAGGGGAGGCTCTCTTTAAAATTACCGTAAAAATTTTTCAAGATTGCTTTAGAGAGCAGAGGAGTATTGCGAAAATAATAGAACAGAAAATTGGGAATATTGTTTAACAAGTTTGTATGAGGGGGTTATTCTTTTGAAACGATATCTTACACCTCTGCTAGGGCTTATAGTTATAGCTTTACTAATAAGTGGTTGTGTTAGCAAAAAGATGATGCTTACTATTTCAACTCAGGGCGAAGGTCTGGTAACTAAAAGTCCGGATGACGAAGGCCAAGGTTATAAAAAAGATGTTATTGTACAGCTCGTAGCAAACCCAGCCACTGGCTGGAGATTCGCTCGGTGGGAAGCAGATATTACTGGTGATAACCCTAAAACAAGTGTAAAAATGGATAGTGACAAACTAGTTAAAGCAGTGTTTATAAAGCAGGAACATCCACTTGAAATTATTGTTGAAGGCGAAGG
>ENA-UOOI01000416-UOOI01000416.1-fermentation-metagenome-genome-assembly--contig:-NODE-416-length-54985-cov-47.628236_pt1 | contig 54985 bp, 47 predicted proteins | sample MGYA00245779_ERZ724027 | MGnify/ENA primary metagenome ERZ724027 (study PRJEB28704, sample SAMN03018318) | fermentation metagenome | biome: anthropogenic terrestrial biome; feature: soil; material...
GAGTTGTTAAATTACAGGTGTCTCAAAATATCAACTAATTAATGAGGGAGCACCTGTTTTTTAGAAGGCAGTGAAATAAAACTCATCTCTGGTCCATCTCATGCAGGCAAAACCTCTTTTCTGAGACAGGTTGCCAGTAATCTCGAAGGCATAAAGCTTTATATTAATTTTGAAGACAGCCAGATTCAGAAACTTGGACCTGAAGGTTTGCAGGCTATTGAGGAAATTGCAGCCAATATTCGGAAAAAAAGATCTGAGAAAGATGAAACAGATCAGATCTTCTATCTTTTAGATGAAATCCATAATCTTGCTGAGTGGGAAAATTGGGTTGACAGGCTTCACAGGCAGGGGGCGGAAATTTTTCTAACCACGTCCAGATCGAAGCTAATAAATCAGTTTTCTTCCAAGTTTGCAGGTAGATGCAGAATTTTAAAGCTTTTTCCGTTTTCTTTCAAAGAATACCTTCGAATTAGAGGTGCCAGAATACCAGCACAGCTAAGCTTTCTTACGCCCTCCAGAAGTGATGAGTTGTTATGCATGTTTTTGCAATATTTTGAAAGCGGAGGTTTTCCGGATGTAGTCAAAAAAAGAGACATCAGGCTTTGCCGAGAATATTTTGAAGAAGATCTACAAAAAGGAGCTGCAGATGGTTATGATATTCAGAAATTAAAAGAGCTCGCTATATTCCTTATCTCGAACATGGCTTCAGAATACTCCCTTGATACCTTGAAGAAAGTGAGTGGAATTGAGAATGAAGAACTCATAAGTAGCCATCTGGAGTACCTCGAGGATATTTTTTTGTTGTATCGAGTCCCAAATCATAATTTGCTCCAAGAAAATAGGAGTGGAAAAGATACTCCCAGTAAGATCTATGCAGGCGATACCGGACTTTTCAAGGCAGTGTATCCTGGTTATCCAGACAGCCTTGGGTTGAGATTTGAGAACCTTGTATTTCTTGAACTGCTGAGAAGAGAAAAACAGATATTCTATTTCCGGAACAAAAGAGAATGTGATTTTGTTATTAAGGAAAAAGACAGCCAGAGAATTTCGGCTGCGATTCAGGCCTCGGTTTGCTTCGGAAGCCCGACAGTCAGGGAAAGAGAAGTTCTAGGGCTTACTGAAGCCCTGGATGAGTACGGCCTTGAAAAAGGGCTTATTCTAACAATGGATGATGAGGAAACCGTAAAAGTTGAAGGTAAAAGTGGAAAGAAAATAATCATGGTTAAACCGGTATGGAAGTGGATGATGGAGTGAACTTTGTAGGCAGCAAAAAAGATTACCGCACTTCTTGTACTGCCCAATTCTGTTCGTACCGAGTAAAAAAGTTGTGCTATAAAGGAAAATAGACAAACTCTATATTTTCAAATCCCTAACATCCCAATTAATTCTTTTGCCCACTTCAGTTTCTCTTTCTTAATCAGGTTCACGTTCGAGTCTTCAAAATCAAATCCAGCAAGTCTGACGCTCTTAGCTCTGAATTCCTTTGCAAGAAAAACGCATCTGTCTCCGTCACTAAATCCACCGAAATTGTAGACCTTATCAAAGGGCTTTGCCTGGGTAGTTGCAATAAACCGTTTAAAATGTGGCACATATTTTTCTAACTTATGGATATTGTCTCCGTGAGCATGGATCAGGACTATTGAGCCTTTTTCGCAGGCAAGAATCTCTTTTTCAATGTCAGCTTCGGAATTGCCATCGAGGTCGGTACAAATGACATCAGGTACAATGCCCATATCCATAAGTACTGCGGCTGCCCCGTCGGCCGCAACTACCATAAAATCCAAAAAATTGATTTCCGAGAGATCGTCCCTCAATTTGGGAGCATTTCCGCATACCAGAACGGGTTTTCCGGAAATTAAGGCTTTGAGTTCGGATGGGCTGGCAGTGTTTTCCTCTGTCAGCATGCTGGAAAGGAATAAGGCTGCCTTTTCATCTCCTTCTCGGTCGAATCCAAAATCCTCAAGTATTCTTTCATAAATTGGTTCCCAGAGAATAAAGTCCATATATATTTCCTTTCCCATTTTTAATATTTAAGTTTATATTACAGGTTTTATCTGACTTCAGTTTTCTATAACATTAAGATTTACACTTGAATGTCGAAAACCTGCCTTTTGTCACTATTATTATGGAGACTCTTTGAGTTAGGTTTCTCATTTAGTAATAACCAGCAGAGGATTTACTACTGTTTTTCAATAAATCATAATGACTCTAAGCCATAATGATTCCTGGATTTGATGCACCACGTGTGAGAGTTCCTTCAATCTTCTTTCTCGGCTTCGCCTTTTACAACCATAACAGGTATTTTTGAATGTCTTACTACCTTTTCAGCTACACTCCCCAGTAGAAACCTGTCAATTCCTGTTCTTCCAAGCGTTCCCATAACTATAAGATCCATGTCTTCCTGCTCTGCAAAATCCAGAATTCTGTCTGCAGGATGCCCTTCAAGAAATACAGGTTCTACCCTAATACCTGAAGCTTTCCCAGTTTCTTCAACAAAAGTAACGGCTTTTTTCGCTTCAGTCTCAAGGAATTCTCTCAATGTTCGATCCCATCCGAAATCTTTCTGAGTATAGCCTGCTGGGACAATAACGTATGCAGCATAGAGCGTTGCTCCAGTAAGCTTAGCAAGCTCAATTCCTGCGTCAATTGCTTTTTTTACCTGTTCCGAACCATCGGTTGCAATCATTATCTTTTTATAAGTTTTGCCTTCCATATTTAAATCCCCTAAGTTTAACATCATAAGTTATACATTAGATTTTTACATCACTAGCTTATTCCCAAACAAATTTTATTCCGACATCAATAGAAATTCTAAGACAATTTTCGTGTTTATAAGTCGGTTTGATCATCGAGTCTGAGCTTAAATAAAGTATATTTAAGTTTTGGGATTAGATTTACAAAGCTTGCATCGCTTTGTGCAATTTTAACTCCTAAAACTTTCCATTGAGTAGACATCTTATTTATCCACACTTACTTGAAACTTCAACTGCCTCATATAAAATTATAACTAATATGAATAAGTTTTTAATAAGTTTTAGTTTGTTGTATCTATTCAAAACCTTTTTTAACCGTTTAAGACGTGAAAAATTGCCTAGAAACTGCTTTTATCAGCATCCAGGTATTCAAACCCCTAGCAATCCAACAGCTAGACTAGGTCAGCAAAAATTATTGGTATTACGTAAACGTTCTTACTAACAAGTAGAACAAAACTAGAAAGCATAGTAAAAGGAATAAATGCAACACTATTCCAAGAGATACTTCAGGATTTACATCGCGGTCTTTTAAATACGGAATATTTTGCTTCAGGGTGGAAAGAAAATTCCCAAAAAAATCTGTCATAATTATACAATAATTTTCCCACATATATAGAGTTATAGTTTTGAATCAACTAGATTCCCATTAGAACTTTATTTTTTCTGTTTTCTGTTTTCCGCTTTTCCGAGTTATAGTTTTAAATCAACTACATCCCCATTGGAACAAATACGCTCCCATTGGAGCAAATGATCTTGTTTCATTTTACACCCTTGCTGAAAGCTCAAGAATTTTGGATTAAAGAATTTCTTACATTCTGACTTTCCTAGGAAATCAATATTGTCATGTTTCTCACACTAACTATAAAGTAATAGGGTTGTGGGGAAAAGTTACGAAAACTGTGACTTTCAGTTTCTGAAAATATTTCCAGCTTTCTGATTTTGCACTTTCTTTATTCTCTTTTCTTTGGCTGTAACCATTCCTTTAGCTGCAATTATTCAGCTTTCAATTTTCTTTTTCACGGCTGCAACTGCGTTTTCAGGGGAATCAGTTTCCCAGAGTTTCCTGACTCTTGCACTCCTGAGGGCTGGCATTAAAGCCTCAAGCTTTGCCTGGACAGCTGCAAGCATTTCTTCATCAACTGCCGGAGGCTCTATACCCAGGAATTTCTGGGCTTTAAGGGTCTCGGTTTCCCTGAAGACTGCACGATCGACTCCTTTCCTTACTCCTGTCTTTAGGGACTCAATCGCATCTTTCCACTGGGCTGCCCAGGGAGTATCAGGAATTTCGGTATGGTAGATATCAGTCCTTTCCACTTTTATAGCATCCAGATGGCAAGCTTTTACACAGGCTCCACAGTAGGTACAGAAATCCTCAGCAAAAGCAATTTTTCGCGGGTCTTCAGGGTCTGTAGGCACATACCAGAGTTCGGAAGGGCAGACATTGAAGCAGCCCCGGCAGCCCTGGGGATCGCACTCCTTCAGGTTCATTTCTATAAGGCTCAACTCTCCTTCCATGGGTTTTTGCAGGTCTACGGCTTCATAGGGACAGACAGCCTTGCAGCGGGCGCACTGTGTACACTTCAGCTCGTCTACCTTAACATTTCCTTCGACCTTCGGAGCCTCGCAGGGGCGTTCCCCTTTAACTTTTATTGCTTCCTCAGGACAGATGTCTTGGCAGAGCACACAATAATCGCATTTTTCCTCATCCACAAGGAGCTGCTCGAAAGGAACGGGATTTTCAGGTGTGGGTTCGCGCTCGAGCAGGATAAAGGCTTCACAGAACCTGGCACAGATCCCGCAGAAATTACATTTATCCGTGTCAATTTCGATCTCGCCTTCTACCCCTTCCTTTAAAGGCGCGATCTCTTCTTTTTTCGGGAAGGTGAACTCAACTTCAATTGCATCCTGAGGGCAGGCTCCCTCACAAAGCAAACAGGGGAGACATTTCTCGTTAATATTCACATATGTATCGTACTTAGGATATTGATGCTCATCAGGAACTTCTCCCACAGCCTCAAAGGTAATAGCACGTACAGGACAAAGGTTTGAACACATCCTGCAGAAGGTACACTTCTCAAGATCCATCATCACCGCAGGTGCATCAAGCCCGGTTGCAATCTCATGAAGAGGCCCCATTTCAAGCGCTTTTGTGGGGCAGATTTCTGCACAGATTCCACAGCCGTTGCAGCGCTTGTAATCGTAATCTAGAGTCTTGATGGATTTCTCGGTTGCTTGGGTATATAGAAAATGGGAACCCTGAAGGTCCATACTGGTCGTAACCGTGATTTTTTCCTGAGCTTCTTCCTCGGCAGGATTGGGGGCTTCAGCTCCGAAATCCACAGCTTCAAACTCCTCTACTTCGAACTCTTTGAATTTAGCCTCTATAACTTCGTTCTCTCCAGCCCCACAGCAGCCTGTGCAGACGTGAGTTTCCTGTTCTGTGCGCTCCTCGCTCATTGTGCCACCTCCTCAAGTTCGGTTCCGCTTTCATCAAGCTTCAGTTCGGTTCCTATGGGTCCTATTTCCTCAAGTTCCCTTACAAATTCGGTAATCGTATTTGAGAAACGTTCTCCCTCGGCAGCCGAGATCCACAGGGTTCTAAGCCGTCGGGGATCTAGCCCGATTTCCTTTATAACTTCCTTTAAGACGTCCATCCTCTGTTTGGCATCAAAGTTCCCGTGGATGTAGTGGCACTCGTCCATCCTGCAACCCGCAACAAGCACCCCGTCGGCTCCGCCTTTTAAGGCTTCAAGCACAAACTCCGGGTTCACCCTTGCCGAGCACATTGTACGGATAACTCTGATGTTTGTCGGGTAATGGAGCCTCGACATTCCGGTCAGATCTGCACAGGCGTAACTGCACCAGTTACAGAGGAAAGCCACTATGAAAGGACTCTGAGATTTGTGTGCAGTTGCAGCTCGTACCTGGGCAAGAATCTGCTCATTTTCGAAGTTCCGCATCTGGATTGCCCCTGCAGGGCAGGCAGCGCTGCAGTCTCCGCAACCGTAACATGAAACCTCGTCTACCATAGCTTTTTTGTTTTCAATGCTGATTTTTCCAAATTTGCAGACCTCAAGACAGGTCCTGCACCCTATGCATTTTTCAGAATCAACATGAGCCCCCATAGGATCTGCTTCAAGTTCTCCTGTCCCTAAGAGCTGCATGACCTTGGATGCGCATGCACTTCCCTGGGCAATTGAGACCTGAATTTCTTTGGGCCCTGAAGCACAACCTGCAAGGAAAACTCCGCTGACCGGGGCATCTACAGGGCGCATTTTCGGATGAGCGCTTGCAAAAAACCTGTCCGGCCGTCTGGAGAGATTTAGCATCCTGCCTATACCTTCTGCCGCTTTGCTGGGCTCGTAGCCCGTTGAAAGCACAACAAGGTCACAAGCTTCTTCTTCGACCCGGGATTCCAGAGTGTTTTCATAACGGAGTACAGGCCTGCCGTCTTCGCCTGCATAAATCTCCGCAACTTTCCCCCGGATGAAATCCACGCCCATAGCCTGCGTCCTTGTATAGTATTCCTCATACATCTCCCCTGCAGCCCGGATATCAATGTAATGGATTGTGATCTCAGTATCCGGGTAGCGTTCCTTAACCATCTGGGAATTCTTGAGTGCAGCCATGCAGCAAACCCTTGAGCAGTACTCATTGCCAACGGTTTTATCCCTTGACCCAACACACTGGATGAAAGCCACACTTTTTGGAGGAGTGCCTGTGGAAGGTACAAGAACTCTTCCGCCTGTAGGTCCTGCAGAGTTAAGCATGCGTTCAAGCTGCATATTTGTTATAACATCAGGATACTTCCCAAACCCATACTCCTTTTTCCTGGACGCATCAAAAAGCTGGTAACCTGTTGAAACAATAACCGCCCCGGCTTCAAACTCAATCTCTTCAGGTTTTTGCTCGTAATCAACAGCACCAGCAGGACAGGCCTGCAAACATAGCCCGCAGCCGACACAATGATCAGGGTCGATGAGCACTACCTGGGGAACGGACTGGGGAATCGGCATATATATAGCTCTGGTCTTTCCGACCCCATAATTCATAGGGTTCTCGATTTCTACAGGACAGACTTCAGAGCAGAGATCAACGCAGCCTTTGCATTTGTCTTCAAGTATGAATCTGGGTTTGCGTTTGACTTTTACATGGAATTTGCCTACTGATCCGGAAATATCAGTAATTTCGGAGTAAGTGTAAAGAGTAATATTCGGATGGTTCTGAACTTCCGTCATTTTAGGGGCAAGCACACAGATGGAGCAGTCGTTTGTGGGAAAGACCTCGTTCATAAGGGCCATTTTGCCTCCTATCGTGGATTCCCGTTCTACCATTGTGACTGGAAACCCGGCATCTGCAAGATTCAGGGCTGCTTCAATTCCGGCAACTCCTCCTCCTATGATAAGGACATTTCTGCTGGCTCTGGAACTTGTTGCACTCAGTTCCCTGAGGAATTTTGCTTTTGCAACCCCCATCCTTATAAGGTCAAAAGCTTTCTGGGTCGCCATCTGGGGATCATATGCGTGTACCCAGGAGCACTGTTCCCTTATATTTACCATTTCCATAAGGTAAGGGTTCAGCCCGGCTTTTTCCATCACCTGCCTGAAGGTCTTCTCGTGTAGCCTTGGGGAACAGGCAGCTACTACGACCCTATCGATTTTGTTCTCTTTTATATCCTTGATGATGCCTTCCTGTCCGGAATCGGAACACAGAAACTGTACTTCCCGGGCAAGCACCACATCTTCCAGTTCAGCTGCCATTTCCTGCAGAGCTAACATATCTATAACTCCCGCAATATTCAGCCCACAGTGGCAAACATAGACTCCGATTCGCATAATTGGTTACTCCGTTTCCTGCGTTTAATGTTAAATGTTGACGATTACATCACGAGACAGTATTTACGTACTTCATATAAAACTTAATAATTATAACTTCTGAACCATGATTCAGAAACGAATATCAGAGCATTTTGCTATACAGAAAAACCAGATTCAGTACAGCTACTCAACAAAGACTTTACTAAATTTTGAATATTTTTTTTATATTTTTTTTATTTCAAACCCATAAACTTGTTACTTTTTAATGTTTATCACTTATTAACGAGTGATAACTCATTAATGAATTTGTTACTCATCAATTGATTTGTCATTCACCAATTGATTTGTTATTCGGTTGTGAATTTGTCGCTTAGTCACAAGTCAGTTGTCTTTACATATCCCTATACTTTTTCTTTTGAATTGAATAAAAATATAGGTGTTTTGTTCAAAATCAAAACCTTTATTTCATAAGGATTTCCCAATTTTTTGAAAATAGATTGAGTATTTTAGAGCTCTGACAATTTCAGTTCCGGAAATTTTATCTTCTTAGGGTGATTTCTTAAGTTAGTTTTCTTAAGGTAATTTTAGTTAGCTGTTACTGGTCGAAGACAGCTCTTAAGTCAATTATATCGAATTTATAAATTAGCTTTATTTAGCTTTATATTGGACTTGTGAATTGGTGTTCATAACCAGACGATTCGACAACAGATATTTATCTAAGAGAATTTAACAGTTTATTTATATAATTAAGTTTATATTTGTTAATATATTAACTTATTTATTTGTCTTGGTCTAACTGACCGATATGATTTAACTTCGTAATTTAATTTAGAATGTTAATCCCAATTTAACTAATCCTGAGATCTAATTGACAAAACCTTAACATCATTAAGTCTGCCTTATTACTGGAGTTTTACTAATTAATTTATAGTTTTAGAGCTTAATTCGTAACCGAGAAATCGGTTTCAAAAAGACAATCCAAGAGAATTATAATGGAAAATTGCTTATATAACTGTAAATGAAATAAAATTGGCTATAATTGGCTATATAACACGAATAAGATAATTCCTGCAGGATAAGGTATTTCTATCAATAATTCAAATAAAATCTAAGGTCATATAATTTAAGTATATAATAATTAAAGATTATAATAACTTATTAAACTGAAATTGATGCCAGATAAACTGAGACTAATACACTGAGACTAATACCAAATCTTTAAATTGTTTCCTCAAGTTTTTTGTACAACTCAAAAATTCTTAGTATACTTTATGTTGTTCCGATTCTATAAATATCTCAAGTATATTACATAAATATTGCACGATTACACAATTACATATTATCCTTATCAAAGTTCAGGATTATTTAGCTTTAAAACGTAAGGAGTTTTTTGTATGGCTGGCCATAATGAGATTAAAGAGAAAATGTATGAATGGACTCAAAAATATGCAGACAAAGCAGGTTACAAGCTTAACCCAAATAAAGAAGCTCTTGACTATGTGCTTGATGGACTTACAGTCAAGCTTGAGAAATTCGGAAGGCGCTACTGTCCCTGCCGCATAGTTACCGGAGATGAAAAAGAAGATAGAAAAATCGTATGTCCCTGTATTTACCATAAAGAAGAAGTCGAAAAGGATGGAAACTGCCATTGCGAGCTTTTCTTCAAAGCAAATTAAATTGAGTTAAACTGAATTTTCTTAGATTTGGTTTGCCTGCAAAGAGGCTTTAACAGTTTATTTCTTAGAGTCTGGAAAAGTTAGTCTCGAGACCTCCTGACATGAGATGCCTTGGAAACAAAACCTGCTTACCTAAGGGCATCAAAATCTGAAGACTTAACTCGAAATCTGAGGACTTAACTCAAAATCTGAGGGCTTAACTCAATTGCAGGATACTTCTACGCAATCTAAAAGTAACACTGAAAACAAAAAAGCGAGAGTTTAAGGAAGATTACTTAAATATATAATAATTAAAGGTTATTTGACCAGTTTTCAATGATACTCTTAACTTTGCTTTTTATTATACTTTTAACCTTCATGCTCTTTAATGGAAACTGACGTAAAAAATTTACTCAAGGGTGACCTAGAATGACAAATGCAATGGAACTCTATCAGATGCTTCCAAAGACCAACTGCAAAAAATGTGGAAAGACCTCCTGTATGGCATTTGCAGTATCCCTCATGTCCCGCGAGCTCACACCCGAGGACTGCCCTCCCCTTAAGGAAGAATCAAAGTATAGAGAAAATTATGAAAAGATAAGTGAACTCTTTAAACCGTCCGAAGGCGCGACTGAGACAGGCCTTATAGTGCATGAAGACCTATGTTTTGGGTGCGGAAATTGTGTGGTTGCCTGCCCTCCCAATGTAGCAAACGATCCCTATGGAGTAGGCTCTGGAAAAGCCCCAACGAATGTTAATAGGCTGGTCCTGATAGTAGAGGATGGTATTGTAAAAGCCCAGAATTTAGGGGAATGCCGCCGTTTTGGAAAGAACAAAATTCTCTGTTATGGTTGTATAGTAACCTGCCCTGTAGAGGCAATTGAATTTGTATGAGGAAGCGGATATGGAGAAAAACTATTATGTTTGCACAGGCTGCGGACTCCTTTGTGACGATATTGAGGTTGAATCTGAAAAAAACATAATAAATAAAGTTTACACTGCCTGCAGAGTGGGCGTAGCCCACATGAAAAAGGCAAAGGGTGAAACAAACTTTCTGGTTAATAATAAACCAGTTGATGAGGCAACTGCAGTCCGTGAAGCTGCCTCGATCCTTAAAAATGCAAAAAACCCTCTAATCTTTGGACTTGGAACTTCCACTGACGAGACTCAGATACTGGCAATTGAGCTTGCAAAAAAGACCAATGCAACTCTTGACGATACCTCCTCGTTCTGCCTGGGTCCTCTGGTTGAAGCCCTTCTTCAGGATAAACTTAAGCCCTGTACTCTTGAGGATATAAGGAATAAAGCCGATGTTATCATTTTTTGGGGGGCAGACCCGTCTGACTCTCATCCAAGGCACCTTTCGAAACATTCCTATTTCCCTAGAGGAAGCGAAAAGCAGAAGGGCTGGGAAGAAGAGAGGACTGCTATTGCGATCGATATTCGGAAATCCCATACCGCAAAGATCTGTGGAAACTATTTCTTCCAGATCCCGCCAGGAGGTGATACTGAATTTATCGATGCCCTGATCGCAGCTCTTTCAGGAAAGCTGCCGAAAACCTCCTATAACTTCCCGCCCAAGAAAATTCTTGAGTTGGCAAATATTCTTAAAGGAGCAAAGTTCGGAGTTATTTTTGCAGGACTTGGCCTTATCTACTCACTGGAAGACCTTGAACCCGTTTTCAGGCTCATGAAAATCCTGAACGAAAAAGCAAATTTCCACCTTGTGCCAATGGTCGGGCACTATAACATGCGGGGCTTTAATGAAAACCTCTTTGCGGAAACCGGATATGTGAACCGTGTAAAATTCGAAGACGGTATGGTAAAGCACGGGCCTGAGTATTCTGTTGTTGAATCCCTGAAAGCAAAAACCGTGGACGCAGCCCTTATTATAGGTTCTGACCCGCTTTCAAGCCTTCCAAGGTCGGTTTCAAAGAATTTGCTTGAAATTCCAGTTATCTCAATAGACCCTTGTGAAACCCTGACCTCAAAACATGCAAAGGTTTACATCAATACTGCAATCAGTGGAGTGGAATCGGGAGGGAGTGCAACACGCATGGACGGGACCAAGGTAAGTTTTAAACCTGTTGTTGAGACAATTCACCCATCTGATGAAGCAATCCTCAAGAAAATAATGGAGGCAGTCTGATGGATTTTGGATCATTTCTTTCAGCTCCAGAAATAAATATCAAAATCGTAACTTACAGGGACATCTTTCAGGATAAAGCCATGATTGAGAATCGCTTTGGAGAGGAATACAGAGACCGTTCTGCAATCTTAAAGCTGGATCCTGCAGACCTTAAACAGTTAAGCATAAAAGCAGGCGATACCGTTATTCTGAAAAACTCCCTCGGAAAAATCGTGGTCAAAGCTGAGGAGTCTGGATACGAAACCCCTCACAGGGGAATTGCATACATGCCGAACAGCCCCTGGTCCAATATGCTGGTCTCGGATGAAACTGGAGGCACAGGAGTCCCGAGGTTTAAAGATATCTCTGCAACCGTTACCAGTGCAAAAGGGGAAAAAGTGACTGAGCTTAGATTTTAAGCGGCTTCCCTAAAGGCTAGCAAAAAACCCTAATACTCCTTAAAAACGGAATGCTTCTTTAAAAACGGAATATTTTTATTCTTTTTTCCACCATTCCTTTAATTTTAAACTGATATGGATATGACTAACCTTATCCAATAACCTTTTCTAAAAACTTACCAAAAAATAACCTTAACTGTAATGGGATACTAATATGAACAAACTCCTGAGATTTACAAGAATCTTGAAAAACGGGACTATTTTCTACCGCTTTGAAGGCTTTGAAAATGTTAAATCCAGATGGGAGTTGCCCTGTGAGTATCTTTCTGGTTCTCATTTTGCAGCCTGGAATGGGAATCTTCTGTACTCTGACGGAAATATTCCGAAGCCTTTGTCACCTGGAAATATAATTTCAGCAAGTGAGTATCAGAAATTGCTTAAAATAGTTCAAATAGGGAAAAAGAGGTTGAGAGAGATACAGAGAAAAATGGAGATTTAAATATTCTATTCAAACGCTTTAAAATCAAAACTAGATAGTGTGGCTCTACAGATATTCATCTGTTTATTATACAAGCTCTGGTAATTAATTTTTCAAATTCTGAATCTCTAAAATGGTTTTCTGACAGAAAACACTACAAAACTTCCTCTTCCATGTCCTTTTTCAGGAAGTTCAACATTTTCTATTCTCTCAAAGGGCTTAAAAAGAGTCTGGCAGACTTCGAGATTTTCAAACCCGACTTCCACCAAATATACTGTTACTTCTTTTGTTGAAAGAAAGCAAGCCTCAGAAAAGAATTTGCTTACTCTTTTCTGTGAATCTAGAACACGACCCTGAGGGCTGTCTTTATCAAGAATTCCTATTATGAGTTGTCCACCTGGTTTTAAGATCCTGAAAGATTCCTTTAGTGCCTTTATGGGGTCTTTGAAAAACGCAAGCGCAGTAACAATCAAAACGAGGTCAAATTCCTTATTTTTAAAAGGCAAAAATTCGGCAATTCCGAGAACTGTTTCAATGCCACGCCTTTTTGCAATTCTTGCCATAGGTCTTGAAGGATCAAGCCCGAATTTGATTCCAAAAGGGTGAGCAAACCTGCCAGTTCCAATTCCGATTTCAAGGGCTTTCAAGTTCTCAGGATTTTTGTGGAGGAAAACTTTCAGAGCGGCAAGTTCAGATTCATATACAGGTTTATACTTCTCATACCAAGCATCATATTCCTCCGCATATTTATCAAAAGCTTCCCAAAAATCTATAATAACCCCTCTCAGCTTATAATAACCCCTCTCAGCTTCCGGAAATATTATTCGAAATTGCCATATAATTTACATATTTTTAGATATTGTACTTTTTTAATCTGTATGCATTTTTACTTTCTATACTCTCCACTTTCTACATTTTTAACTTTCCTGATCATGCTCGACTTTCTATATTATTTCAACTTCGCGTATAAATTAATACACCAAAAAGCCCGAGAATCCCGTAAACCGCTTCAAAACCAGGTATATTTACAATACTACTCTGCTTCATATCTGCATTCTCTTCTATAACACTTATTATTACAGTACTGTATGAAGATCCGTTTTCGTTACTTGTTGTGAGATTGACCGTGTAGATTCCAGGAGTTGTGTATGTATGAACTGGGTTCTCTTCCGAAGAGTCAATTTTTCCATCACTTTCAAAATCCCAGCTTCTTGAGGTTGCATTTTGCGACAAGTCAATAAACTGGACCGAAAGAGGAGCAGTACCACCTGTGATATTTTCACTGAATTTTGCAACAGGAGGGATCGGTTTCTCAACCTCGATGGCTACAAGGGGCATATAATCAACATAGTCGCTGTCTTCAAGCCAGTAGATTTTGTCAGCGATGCCATCCCCATCTGCATCATGTGTGATCTCCGAGTGTCCTGAGCCTGTGGGATTTGCCCAATAATTCCCTGCAAGGTAGGGGCCATTGACAATGTTCTTACCTGCAGTTTTTTCTATATTATAAATATTGCGGGTTCCGTTGTTAGCTTCAGCATTGACAGTGTTATTGAAGTAATTATTTAGAATACGGTTCCTATCACTTTTGGGACAGATAAAAAGCCCGTAAACCTCATTTGAAATGATAGTATTATCTGAGATCTTATTTTTATCCGAGTTGCCGAGGTGGATGCCTCTACCATTATTGTAAACCTCATTTCCTAAGAGGTTATTACCTACCGCAGTTAAAAGTAATATTCCGTAATCCTTATTTTCCGAAAGTATATTATTTGAGAGCAAATTTCCTTCAGAATTCGGGAGATAGAATCCATATCTGTTCTTCGAAGCCCTATTCTTGGAAATTGTGTTATAGCTGGACTGTTCAATGTAAATTCCTTTCTCACCTTTCCCAATCAGGTTGCCACGAACCAGGTTATACTCCGAATTTTTTAGATATACTCCAATATCATTATCCAGTAATCTGTTGTTCTCGACAGTGCAGTTTTTACACTGGTACATATAAATTCCTGCACAGGAATTTTTTGACTCCATTATTTTAAAGCCACTAATTGTAACCTTATTTGACTTTACATTGAACACATCTACAGCCGGATCCTTAGCAACTATTATAGTATTTGCAGGATTGCCGGATTCTGATTTAATTACTAGATTGTTTACGGTTACTTTGATGTTCTCAGTATAGGTACCAGGCTTTACAATTATTACATCTCCTGAGACTGCGTTATTAACAGCGGTCTGTATGGATTCTCCTGGCTGAACGACGATCTCAGTCGCTGCTCCAATCCCTGAGCTTAATATCAGGATAATAAAAACTAACTAAAAAGTGAATAATCTGTTTATTCCAATTCCTCCACCCACTCATGAAAGCAATGAGATTGCGTTATTTAGCTTACTTAAATAATTATGTAATAAAAATACTGTATAAATTAAAGTACAAGCAACTTTATAAATATTTGCATGCATTCATACATAAATTCGTCTTATCGTTTAATAATATATAATATAGTATATAATATAATATAATATAATATAATATAATATAGAAAGAAATGTCAGATAAATGGGGTAATATATAAATCAATATAAACATACTGGTGAAAATTAAAGTGAATGAAAATAGAACTAAAAGTTACATTATATTTCTAACAAGATAAATTAAAGTTAACAAGTTTAAACTCGAACAAACTTATTAAATCGAGATAAATTTTCCTATTTCCTATTTCTTATTTGAATTTCTGTCCCTATTGGATTTCTGTCCCACGTTGAATTTCTAGTGTAATAATGATGTTTGATCAAGTTTCGAAGTGCCGGTTTTGAACAAGTTAAAATATTTGTAAAGATAACTACTTATGAAAATTTATTTTTTCAAGCATTTGACTCCTCATATATGCTTTCGGTTACAAAACAGGAATATCTTGAATCTTGACTTCTAAGGTAAACCTCATTTTTGAGCGAAAAAAGCTCGAATCAGATACTAAACTAAAATGGCCGAGATGAAATAATGAAGAATCGAACTCAGACAGTTGTAACTCTTTTAATATTCCTTATTTTTTTAATCTCCCTTTTTACAGGAGGATGCCTGGAGCAAACTTCTGGGTTAAGTGGGGAGAATGGGAAAGAACAGAATACAGAAGAACAGAATATAGAAACAGATAATGATAGACGCTCTTCGACGGGTCATCTAAAGACTGAAGAAGTAAATCTTTCGAGTGTTAAGGCAGGAAATTTATCTCTCGCAGGAAACTACAGGCTTGAAGCCCTCGATATGGAGTTAAAAGCTCCCCAATATAAGTTGCCCCTAAAAGAATCAGATATTTCAAATTATGAAAAGATTTCACAAAGCTTTTTGACAGATAAGGCAGCCCAGGAGAAACTGAAAGAAAATGGATTTGTGGTAATTTCTAATCCTTACAATCCGAAGGAAGAAGACATCACTGCTATGTACAACAAACTAAAAGACGATAGACAACTGATTTTCATAACTTCGGATACCCTTCTCCATCTCTACCACGTCCAGTTTGATGACAGCATGAGCCAAGTTGAGCAAAACGAATTATACGACCTTTTATGGGAAATTGACAAGGATCTGCTTAACTCCTCAATTGAAGAATATAACAGCGCATCAGGAGAAGAAAAGGAAGCCGCAAGAAGAAACGCAGCTTACTTTTCCGTTGCTTTGAGCCTGCTCCAGCCCAAAGAGGAACAGATAAAGGAGATTAAAAATCTTTTCGACCCAGAGGCAGGAACATACTTTGACCCTGCAACAAAGGAAAATTATCAGTTTGAGATCCCCGCGTTTGTAAAAAAGGAGGTTGAAGCTGAACTTGCTTTGATCGAAACTCACGAGGGTTTTGAACTATCTCCAATTTTCAAGTATAAGGAAGACTACTCCCAGTATGTGCCAAGAGGACACTACACTCACTCGGAAATCCTGAAGAATTATTTTAAAGCCTTTATGTGGCACGGTAGGATGAGCATGATGCTTAAGGGAAAATTAATCCAGGCTGAAGACCCGGAAAAAGAAGCCCGCATCCAGACCATCCAGGCAAGCCTGATTACTTCCCAGCTTGAAGATAATCCAGATCTCCTTCAGAAATGGGACCGGATCTACGCGATTACGGCTTTTTATGTCGGTGCCTCTGATGATCTTGGACCTTATGAATATATGGAAGCAATGAAAACGGCATTTGGAGACGGGTCAAGGAATTTTAACGCAACAAAAATGGAAGAGCTGAAAGTAGAACTTGCAGGATACAGGAGCCCAGAAATCTACGGTGGTACAGGAAGCGGAACCCATGAGCTCATTCTAACGGCTGAGCAAGCCGATGAACTCCTTGAGGATACGAAAGGTTTTAGGTTCATGGGACAGCGTTTTATCCCGGACTCTTACATTTTCTCGAAACTCACAGGCCCATATACTAAAGAATATACAGGAAATAAGGAGCAGATACCATTTACCTATATTGATTCTGAGTATGGAAACAATAGAGGTTTCCCGCGTGGGCTTGATGCTATGGCGCTCCTGGGTTCGGAGAGAGCTGTTTACTGGCTTGAAGAAATGGACGACTCCAGCTATAAAAATTACAGTTTCCAGTATGGAAAACTGGATTCGGAGTTTTCAAACTTCAGTGCAGCCGACTGGAACAAGAATCTGTACTGGTCCTGGCTTTACTCCCTCCAACCTCTCTTAAAAGACTACGGTGAAGGCTATCCAACCTTTATGCAGACTGAAGCCTGGCAGGACAAGGCACTGAGTACATCGCTAGCTTCCTGGACTGAACTTAGACACGATACAATTCTTTACGCTAAGCAATTCTATGGGATAGATGCGTCAATGCCGATGATTGGAGATAAAACAGTTGGATATGTGGAGCCAGTGCCCGAATTTTATAACAGGCTGCTTGCCCTTACCCGGATGACTGAAACCGGTCTTGAAGAAATGGGTGTGCTTGACGAAGATTCAAGATGGAGGTTTAAAAACCTGGAGCAAACCCTTGAAAAACTTATAGAGATCTCCGCGAAGGAACTTGGAAATAAAGAACTGTCAGAAGAAGACAAATATTATATCCTGACGTTTGGAGAAATAATAAAAACGAGCTTGAGTGTCGATGAGGAAGCCAGGAAGACTACCCTTGTTGCAGATGTCTACACTGAACCAAATTACGAACTCGTGCTTGAGGAAGGAACAGGATATGTGGATATGGTGATTGTGGCTTACAAGGTCCCTGATGGCAGGGTTTTCCTGGCTGCAGGACCGGTTATGAGCCATTACGAATTCAAGCAGCCCATGTCTGACCGCCTGACCGATGTAAAATGGAGAGAAATGCTGGAGGAAAACCCGCCTAAAAGACAGGAATGGACTTCCACCTACATTTCTTAATTTTTACCAGGTGGGAGAATGAAAAAGAATAAAAAGAAAGGAATAGAAATTGGATTAAAAAATAAGTAAAAAATCAGACATATGCACTTGAGGTACGAAATCATAATGTCTATTGTATTCGGCTTTGTACCTCAACAGCTAAATTTGTATATTAAATTTGTATTTCAGATATTAAATTAAATAAGGAGTTTTCTAAGGAGTTTTCAGATAGAAAACTTCTCCTCTCGCTTTTCTGTAACCTTCTGCTCCTGCTTGACCTGAGAAATCAGCCTTTCCAGTTGCTCCCGTGAGATACTTTTATGCTTTTCTTCGGTGCAGACCTTGACTTTCTCGATTAGGGCACAGAGTTCATCTCGCTCAAGGCAGAAGCCTATGCTGTCAATAATGCCTTTCAGGGCTTTTGTGCCTGTGTGCTTTCCGACAACAAGGTTACGCTTCCCGCCAACCATTTCTGGGAGGAAGAGTTCATAAGTGCGCGGCTCTTCCAGGATTGCAGCAACATGGATTCCGGATTCGTGAGTAAAGGCATTTTGCCCTACAACAGCTTTGTTTACTGAGGGAGTTATGCCTGAATACTCCGAGACCATTTTTGAAAGCGCAGTCAGTTTTGTGGTATCATAACGGTCTATGCCGTACTGCACCCTGAGGGCTACCATTACTTCTTCAAGAGAAGCATTTCCTGCCCTTTCTCCGATTGCGTTAACTGTAGTATGAAGCTGCTTTGCTCCTGCTTCGGCGGCTGCAAGAGTATTTGCAGTAGCCATTCCAAGGTCATTGTGACAATGAATACAGATCGAGGTATTGATCGATTTATAAATCTCGCTAACAAGGTAATGAGTTGTTGTCGGATTCAAAATACCAATTGTGTCCGCAAGGCTTACATACTGCACCTTATACTCGGTTTCGGTTTCTTTGAAAGCTTTTTTGAGGCGATCGATCGGGGTCCGGCTAGCGTCCTCGGCTGCAAAACGTACTTTCAAGCCGTGGTCGGTTGCATATTCAATAGTTTCTTTGGCGCAGCCAAGCATCTCCTCAAAACTTCTGTGATACTTGTATTTGAGATGCAGGTCTGACATTGCAATGAAAATACTCACAATATCGACATCACACTCAATGGCAGCGTCCACGTCCCCTTTTACTGCTCTTGAGAGGCAGCAGATTCTTGAATTGAAGCCTTGGCTTGCGATTTCCTTCACGATTTCTTTTTCATTTGCGGAAACCACAGGAAATCCGGCTTCAATAACCTCGACACCCATAGAATCAAGCTCACTGGCTATTGCCAGTTTCTGTTCTTTTGTGAATACTACGCCTGGGGTCTGTTCCCCATCACGGAGCGTCACGTCACAGATTTCGATATCAAGGGGGCGATATTCGATAAAGTCCATAAGTTTGTTTCTTGAATACTGCTCGCTCTCTGACATTGTTACTACTTCCCGCGATTTTAATTATTCTGAGGACTTTTTGATTATTTTAAATAATATAGATTATTTGCCTGAAAATAACTCAAAGGTTTGAATAAGGAGGTACAAGGGTACAAACAACCCTAAGAGTCAAAAAAATTTGTATCTCGTCAAATTTAAGCATAGCTTTACCTACATGTGTATAAAGGTTTTCCTAGGAGGAAATGAATTTCTGGCAACGGCTTCTTGAAAAGTTAGGTCAGGAGCCTGACCAAAATTCCTTTTTAATCAATTACGGTTTATAATGTTGCTGCGGAGAGGGTTCCAGAACGATATCCATAATTAGCTTTCTCAAGACTGTCTTTTATCTGTCTTCTATTCCTCTGAACAAATACTTTGGAGAAAGAAATTAAACCAATAAAAATAAATGGAACATCTGTTTCTGGTCGAATGTCTTATTCGATAATTTACCTTTATCTTGAGATATCGACTAGAAAACGCCATAAAACGATTTAGAGATTTTTTTGGTTACAGAAAAGACTAATTTATTGGAAAAACTTAAACTATTAGTAAACGCTTTTTTCAGGTAAGCTTCCTCTGAACTCTTTCATAAAAGCAGGCATCCGAAATCTTAACAAAGCGAGCTGGAAATTTTGACCTCTTAAGTTTTACAATGTCATTAGGCCTGATCCTGTAGGACTTCTGCCCATCAATTGCAATGACAGCCTCTTTTTTGGGAGCCGACAACTTTATTGTAATCTCACTGTCTGATGGAATTACCCAGGGCCTTGATGAGAGTTTAAAAGGAGCGACTGGAACAATTACTATTGCATTTACCCTTGGGCTTATAATAGGGCCGCCTGCACTCATTGCATAGGCAGTGGAGCCTGTGGGGGTTGCAAAAATTACACCATCAGCACGCATCGAGTCAAGAATGCAGTCCTCGACATAAACTTCAAACTGAATGATCTTTGCGGGCTTTGCAGACATTATTGCAATCTCATTTGTTGCAGTTTCAAGCATTTTCCCGTTGAGGAAAACATCGATTCGCATTCTTTCGATATACGAAAAACCATAAATCACTTCTTCTATGGTTTCAAGGGCGTTTTCAGGCTCAACATCTACAAGAAAACCGAGCGTACCCATGTTAATTCCAAGTATAGGAAGAGGGTCTTTCATCTTGGCGATATTCCGAAGGACTGTGCCATCGCCTCCTACACTAATAATGAGTTCCACTCCTTCTTCCTTCATTCTCTCAACAGGAGTCCCTTCTATTCCGAGCACCTCGGCCGTGTGAGTGGAAACAAAAATTTTAACCTTCGAGCTGAAACGATCAAGAATTTGTCTGACCATTTCAATTATCTCAGGTTTATCGCAGCGTGAAGAGATTCCTATTCTCTTTATCGCCAATTTATCCTCCCGAGAGTAACTCTAAAAGCTTTTCGTGTACGAGCCCATTGGATGCGACCATTTCCACTCTGGCTGTAACATTATCAGGAAGCCTCAGGGAATTTCCATACCCATCCGTAATAAACCCACCTGCTTCCGCCAGAATTAGTTGCCCTGCTGCCACATCAGTTACACGCAGAGCCTTTCTGACATCTACAAATGCATCAAGTCGGCCTGAAGCTACATAGCACAGCTCAAGTGCCACACTTCCAAGTAACCTAACCCTCCGGACGCTGCTGTAAATCTTACGGACCCTCTCCACATTGTGCCGGTAGCCATATACACTGACACACAGTTTTTTCAGCTCCGAGTTATGGGAAGTCCTGATTCTCTTTCCGTTAAAGTAAGCTCCCTTTCCGGCATATGCGTAATATTCCTCGCATAACGCAAAGTTACTCACATACCCGAACCTCAATTCAGACAGGTCGAAAGAAGAAACTGCAAGTGAAAGACTGTAAAACGGAATATCCACTGAGGAATTATAGGTACCATCAAGTGGGTCAAGAACAATAGAAAACTCCGGGGAATCTCCCAGAATAAGCTCACCAAGTTCTTCGCTGATAATTCTCATGGATCTGCCGTCATTTTTAAGAACTTCGACAATGGCATCCTCAGCTACGAGATCGATTTTGGTGGTCGGGGTTCCATCAGCTCCCATACAAACAAAGCTACTTGCAGCCTCAGTACCCCTAAGGTCTGCAATGGAGTCGGAAGTTGCTTTAAAAGCTTCCCGACAAAGTTTCAAAAAACCTGAATCTGCTGAATTCATATTCATATTCATATTCATATTCATATCTGGGTCAGTTCAATTAGATTAAACTAGAATCTGTTATCAAAATATAGGATTTAAGAGTTGAGAATTTCTGGTCTTTCGTGGTTTAGAATTCTGGATTTAGTAACTACTTGAGAAATCGGAATCCGGAATTCCTGGTTTCCAGCATAAACGTATAGGAATCCTTTGATATGAAGTGGTGGAATTTTCTGATTAAAGCATCCAGATTCAAAGATCGGACTCCGGACATTCATATTGAATCCCGGAGTCCTGAAGACTTCAGATTCCTTATGAGCTTATAGCCCTATAGCTTTATTTGTCTTTTCAATTGACTTGGCAGCGTCGCTTTCAAGTTCCATCATGGCTCTTATGGCATCAATGTTTTCTGGAACTACAATCGATTCCTGATGGACAGCCTGGAAGAAATAGAGTTCTTTTTCGTGTACAGTTATGGACTCAGGCCAGATGCAGTTCTCCCACATATCATTTCTGGGGCGACCTATATCCCGCGCAAACTCCATGATTTCGGCTGTTGACGATATGCCCTGTCCAACGAAGAAAATTCTCGACTGAGAATCAAGTATATTCTTAACGTCTTCTGCAGTACAATCAGTATTGATTTCCATATTTACGGTATGTACGTGCATTAGAGTTGTTGGGATTTTCAGGGCTGCACTTGTAATATTGATCTGGGGAAGTACACTTTTCACATCCGGTCCATGGTGAGATGGAAGCTTGATAGGATCGGGTACGATCGCATTAATTGGCCCTTTCTTTGCATCGTTAGGGTCTGCAGCTCTCCTTACAAGAACCACCCTGACATTTTTCACACCTAATTCTTTGTCTATCGGGGAGATAACTCTGCAAAGCGCTGTGGTGTTACAGGAGACAACCCTTACCAGATCACGACCTAGAGCCTGCTCGTAATTACAAGCCGCATTAAACGAGAAACCTGCAAGGGAATGGCTTTCGCCGCCCTGCCAGATTGCCTTTACTCCGGCTTTTTCATACACAGACTTATTTGACTCTCCAACTCCTCCTGGAGTACAGTCCACAACAAGATCAGCCTTTTCTACCATTTCTTCAATAGTTCCGATTGCTGGTATTCCTGCTTTCTCAAAAGCTCCGAGATTTGCGGCTGGGGCATATATGTCATATCCCAGCTGGTGGGCTATTGCAGCTTCATAGTTCGGCCTTGTTTTGGAAACTCCAATAACTTCTATATCATCCTGAGCCTGTATGGCATCTGCAACTCTTTTTCCTATGGTTCCGTAACCATTTACTGCGATTTTTGCTTTAACCATTTATATCATATCCTTTTTAATTCTCTTCTACCCAACTCGAGATGTAGTTTAAATCATTAAAAATTTTAATTATCTTCGGATATCGTAATCTGGATAAGTAATTATAAAGTTCCAGAATATTGGCATAAATTTAAAGTGTATCCACAGATTATAACATTTTCTATAGTTATAACAGGTTTGTTGCAAACTGCCGACACCTGATCCAAAATACTGCTTTGACAGACCTTCTTCGGATATCTTGACTTAAGCCTGAGCCTGGTATCTTAGATCACTGAGGTTTATAGATAAGGACAGATAAATGTTTTTCCCGGAGCGATCTTATTAATTAAAAAAGACAGGGGTTTAATATCCATTCTTTAATGAGCTGAAATTAGTAAAAGGGGAATCTGAAAATATTAGTTTTAAAATGTAAAAGGGAAATTTCCCTTTATTATCTAACAATTACTTTATTGCAAACAGATTTATAACAACTACTTCCAGAGTTATATACATTCAAACAAACTTTATAAGTCCCTGCCTTTTTATATACATGGGAAGGATTCTGTGCAGTTGATCGGTAACCATCACCGAAATCCCAGTACCATTTTACGGGTTTAGCTCCTGATGATGTATCTTTGAAGGTAACTTTCTTCCCGGAAACTGTGGATTTAAAACTTGGGACGAAGTTAGCAGATGATTTTGAAGGTTCTTTTACAGACTCTTTTGCGGATAACTTTGAAGGTGCTAACGTAAAAGCCGCTTTTTTAACAAAATTAACACAGCAATTTCCAGAGCCGTATGCAGTCACTTTTACATCATAGGTTCCTGGTGTTGATATAACACACGAACAGCTACATATCCCTGTTTTTGTGCACCTAGAACAATAGGATCTAGAGGAACCAGCTACTTTTCCAGTTTTGGAATCTATTACTGTGTATTGGACAAGTTTAACAGGACCTGATATATGACCAGTAAACCCGATTTTAGCAGGTGCTATTTTGCTTGAAGGATTTACTGTAAGCTTGGTAACTTTTAAATTACTACATGTACCCGCTTTACAAGATACCTGTGGAGCACTTGCCATTGCAGTAAATGGCATCAAAATTAATAAAGCTAATACAAAGAAAATTGTTTTTCGTTTCATTAATTGATATTATCCAATAACTTAATTATATAATTTACTAAGTTACTGGGTAAAATTTGAATTTTTGGTGAAATAATTTTAATATTAATATTCGGAATAGAAGGGGATTTTGTGGTTAAATAGTTAAATTCTTCGTATTTATTAATATTTATAACTTAATATTTTATTCAGTCTTAGCTGAATTTATTATTACAGTAGGACTACAAATTACGGTCGTCCATCATTAAGCAGTTGATGTTTTCATGATTAATTTTCCAGTGCTAGAAATGCCTTATGTTTCGTGCATCAAGCATGCTATTAACCTTACTGGATTGCAAAAAAGGTATGATGCACCACTAAAAGTGTTTTGGAAATACATCAACTAACTAATTGTGCACGACCCAAATTACAGTAGGACTACAATATTCATAACTAAGTCAAAATTTGAATTTAAATAAAATTATAATTAAAAGGTATGCTGCTGGTTGCTGCTGGTGCTTACGGGACATGGGCAAAATCCTAACTCAAAAGGTTATATCGTCGCACTCGTGCTTCAGGATGAATGAACAAAGAGTGAATGAAGAATGAATGAACAAAGAGTGAATGAAGAATGTACCAGCTGAATAAAATATCCTATAAATCATTACTCTTTTGGTTTTGGCGGTTTTACGCGTTCGCTTTCCAGACGTTCGACCTCTCTGGTAACGTCATCAGGAGTATTATACTCGATTTCAGGGATTCCCTTTAGAAGATCCAGAACATCACTTTCTACCTGCTTTCCTTCAGCAAATCTGATAATATCTTTCCTGTTTGCAGGATAACCAATACCCCTACCGCTTATAAATTCTTTAACCTCTAGTGGACCTCTTTTAATAAACTCACCTCCCTAGATTCAAGAGACTGTCATCTTTCCCGCCGGGTACACATCCTCAGTTCAATTTACTTGGTATGTCCGTGCATTAATATACATCTGAGTTAAGATATGATATCTGAGTTAAGTATACTGAGTTAAGTATAGAATGAATAATGGTTGTTTACCAGATAATTTGCTTTTGAGAATTCAGGAGATTTAGGAGATTTATTAGTCTCCTGATCTTTACGTCAAACGGGAGACTCTAACACTCTCTATAACTTTATTGCTTCCTGTAATCTCGAAGTCGGGCAGGATCTGGCTTAATATTTGTCCCCCATTTGACGGTTGATTTCTTTAAAATAAATTTATACTCTTTCAAGTTCCTTGATTATTTCATCAGCATTGGCGTATTCCTTGTCCGGAAGCATACCAAGATTTTCCATCAGTGCATCCGCGATTGCGCCAGTATTCCTTGCTTGCTTAATAAGGTCATCCTTCTTTATTGGAAAGTTTACATTTTTTAAGAAGTTCTGTATTTCCATTGGAGGGATTTCTGCAACCCTTCCCCCTTTACTCCCGTTTTCCATATTATTTTCCCCCTTTACTCCCAGTTTAGTCTCCTTTAGTTTAGTCTCCTTTATATTTGTTGAAGATATTCTGGCTCTGTAGAAATCCTCTAAAATAATGAATTTTCATAAATTTAAACTGAGCAGCAAGATCTGAATATACTTATCTTTTTTCAGCCTCTTTCATCTGATGTAGATAGGTTTTCTACAGAGCCGATATTCTCAGATTTTATATGTCTCATTTCCTAGGATCATCAATGTCCTCAATAACTTCATATCTAGTGTCATTACCCTAACACTTAACTTAACAAGATATTCTTTCTTCGCAGGAAAAACAATACTCCTGCAGATCATAAACTCTTCAACATCTTGTGGTTTTTCTTTTGACCAGTTCACCTCTCTGGACTCAGGTAGCCACTACCTTCCTACCTAATTGCCCACCCACCACTCAGTATTATGTGATCTATTATATAAAAAAGAATTCAACTAAAACGTTTGTTAGCAGATGATCTTTTTTCGATCTAACTTTTATTAGTATTAGAATCTCTCAGTTGAAACATGCACTGTATCTGACGAATGACAAATCATTAGCTAGACTATCTCATAATCAGTTAGACGGTCTTGAGACTAATTAGACTGCATTGTAATTAATTAGATTATCTTGTAATCAATTATACTAGCTCATAATTAGCTACACTATCTAACATAATATTTTTTTAAATAATTCTATTTAATCAGTCAGTCCTTTCTTTTATTTTCCTTCCTGAAAATTTCCTGTAAATAAATTCAACAGAAAAACAAAAGAACACTGTAATTAAGAGCAGTTCCATAGTTAGTTTCGAACTCATAAATTCATAATAAATTAACACTCCGAAGAAAATTAGGTTGCTAAGAAGTGAAATTTGAATTATCCAGCGTTTTGCTCCCGTTTCTTTCAAAAGACGTAGGTGAGAAGCATTAACAGCTATGTAAATTATAAGCAGGGAGGTGCTTGCGAGCATACCTATTCCATCCAGAGGAAGGAAATTAGCCAGCAGTATTACAAGGCCTCAAGTAATAAAAAGTCCTTCTGTTCCCCTTTTCCAGATTTTTCTCTCAAAAAAGATGGGCAAACGTCCTTCTTTTGCGAGCAAATAACTTATGTTTGCCCCACCATAAAGGGAAGCATTTATCGCAGAAGAAGTTGAAATTAGAGCAGCCAGAGCCATAATTTTGAAACCTATAACCCCTAGAAAAGGTTTTGCTGCAGCTGCAAGAGCATAGTCTTTTGACTTTTCTATCTCAAAGGTTGAGAGGTTTCCTATTACCGCAAGACTTACTGACACGTAGATAATAATAACAAGAACAATACTAAGATAAATTGCTCTTGGAAGTGTGGTTTCTGGATTAGTGATATCTTCTGCTGCATTGGTTATTAATCCAAACCCTTGATATGCAAGAAATACCACTCCTGCTCCAAAGAGAATACTTTTAGAATCTGGCCATAAAAAAATCGAGAGGTTTCCAATATCCATGTAAGCAATACCTGCAGCCACAAAAAGCACTAGTATGCCGAACTTTATGGAAACTATAAATAATTCTGATTTTCCTACGGCTTTTGCTCCTATGAAATTAATTGCCGTAAAAACCAGGATAATTGCAGTTGCAAAGATTTTTTCCCACACCAAAGCTGAGTCAGGAGGCAGGAAGGTAACTGCGTAAGAAGAGAACCCTTTTGAATAAAGAGCAAGTGCAAAGATATAGCTTATCCAGAGTAGAAGGTTAAGCCCGCCACTAAGAATCCCATCTCCGAAACCCTTTAGAAGAAATTCTACAGGCCCACCAGCCGATTGATACCTGACCCCAAGTTTTGCATAGGAGTAGCCATTTAAAAGTGCAACCACCCCTGCAATGATGAAAGGGATGTATACTGCATTTCCTGAAATCTTTACAGCTGTCCCGAAAATAGAAAAAATTCCAGCTCCAATCATACCCCCAATGCCTATTGAAGTCGCAGCATAGAGCCCCAGTGATTTGGTCCCAGTCATAAAACTCCAAATTTATGTGCTCTTCTTTTGAAAATCAATTAACTGTGTTCAGTGACTAATATTCCATAGCTGAGTATAGAAATAATGATTAGAATATAATGACCTATTTTTTCATTTTTTCTGAGATATAGTTTTCCTGTCTTAATTCCTATCTTAATTTCTGTCATAATTCCTGTCTTAATTCCCGTCTTGATCTACATATTATGTTGAACCGAATTTATCTTTTAAATGTAAATGATATCAATGAAGGCAAAATTAGGATTAAAATCACCTGGGAACAGTAGGCATGCAAAGGTATTAATTAGAGAAGTATGAGTAGTAATATGTGGGTTATATAATTTTAGCAAGCCCCTTAATGAAATCATGAGGTGATAATGATGTGTAGTGTTGGAGACGCGTTTGATCTCGATTTGGATGGGAAATTACCGGTCAAAGATTATGTATGCAAGGATTGTAAAAATAAATTCAAAGGCATTGGCAAGAATGTGGCATGTCCTTCCTGTCAGTCTAAGAATGTAGCAGAATCATAATCAAGTATGAATAAATAACTTGAAAAATCAACTTATTTTTAGATATTTATTTAACACTTTAATATAGATATTTATCTAACATTTTAACATGGAAAAATCGACTTCTTCTAAAGAAATTTCACTAAAGGAAAGTGAAATGCTCCTCCTGCGCGGTACTGCAGGAACAGTGGCTATTGTGAAAGTAGGCCCGCATGGACAGTTCTTTCTGGAAACTGAAAACGAAGAGATCGTACTTGGACTTGAATCCCATGACCTGATTGTTGCTTCTGCGCTCTCGGTGAACGAGAAAACTGAAAAAGGACTTAAATGCATTCTCTTCATGATTCGTGAAATCAGGTCACCCTTAATAGTTCTTCCAAAAAACCATCCTGCATCACCAAGGCTCCCAATTGTGGTGTCTGCTGGCAAAAAAACTGTTCTAAGCTGCGATATCACGCCTGGCACACACCCGAATCAGGACGTACTATGCGGTTCAAATGAATTTGATAGCTTGGAAGTAACAGGAACCCAGAAGGGCGTACAACTTAAAAATCTGCCACAGTGTGAGGTATTAAAGGTTAAGTTTGATATCTGACCAACACATTTTTTCAGAAACAAAAAAACAATGTGGCAGCAGTGACGGATTCGCCAAAATTTTGAATCAATTTCTGGACCTGATTTTTGCAGCATGATAAAAATCATTATTGAACAGCGAGTATTTTTGTTAATTCTTTTTCTTCTACGCTAACCCTATGACAATCAGCTTCATTACCCTTTTAAGTTCGATCAGATTCGATCAATCATGTTTGTAACTAGTTTGCTGTATATCAACGGCTTTGCCTGTGCTTATGTTCATGTCTGTGCTTATATTCATAAACAATGAAGTACAATAATAGCTTGGAGTGAATAACTATGGGCAAATTTATGAAAATATTGGGTTGTATCTTCGCATTAATAGGATTTGCTTGTGTTGTAAAACACATTATACATTACTACAAAGAAGGTTACTGTTTATGTGGTTGGCAAAAAACAGAAGTAGAAGAGGAAAAACCAACTGGTACAACTGCATCGTATAAAATAAAAGTAGAAGAGGAAAAGTCAACTGGTACAAGGTATGGTTCTAATCCGATTCGTTATTAAACCCGAAAACCAACCTTTTTAAAAAAAGCTTGACCGCAAACTTTTTCAAAAAACGCTTGCTCACAAACTTTTGAGAAAAGTTTGATCAAAACCCTGGAAACGGCGTGATCAAAACCCTGGAAACGGCGTGATCACAACCTTTTTGGGAAAAGGCTTGACCGCAAACTTTTTCAAAAAAAGTTTGATCAAAAACGCGACAATCATACGTAAAAGGTTTATGCTCAACCTTTTTGCAAAAAGAGTGGGTAAAGACAGCTTTTTGAATGTTATCAGGTAATTCTTGCCTGATATGAAGTTTTTTATCTTGTTTATTATCTTGCAAATTTGGGTCGTCCAATATTTATCCAAAAGATCACTTTCCATCAAGCCTCATCAGCAAAAATGACCATAAATATATATTAGGGCTATTCGAAATAGCCACTTGTGACCTCTGGAGAATTTGTGCGGGCGGAAATCCTTGTATCAGGAAGGGTGCAGGGCGTAGGCTTTCGAAGATTTGCAAGAAATGCCGCCGAGCGTCTAGGTATAGATTCCAATCCCATAAATTTAAGGGACGGAAGGGTTTTTGTCATTGCCGAAGGAAGACCTGAAGCTGTGGAGCTCTATATAAATGAACTCAAGAAAGGACCCATGTTTGCCCATGTAGAAGATGTTGATATAACTTTCAGAGAAGCTCTTGGAAACGTATATGATTTATAATGTTTTCATTAGATTTTTTATTTCTCATTAAATTCTTTGTTTCCTTTAGGATTCATTATTTCCATTAGATTCTCATTATTCCTTAGATCGATTAGATCATTAGATCCTTCAATTAGATCATTAGACTCTTATTCCTCTTCTTGAATTCCTCAGTTTTTCAGAATCTTTGCAATAATCAAGAGCCCTGCTAGATTGACTACTCCAATTACAAAATACCCTGTCAAACGCTTTAGGTCTGAATTAGAATCTCCGGAGTTCCCTTTCAAAATACTTGCCGCAGAAATAGAGCTTTTTTCAGAACTTCTGTCTGATTCTACATTTTCTTCACTTTTTTCTTTGATTCTTTGTCCTTTTTCTATAAATCCTACTACCAAATCGGTTTCAAGAGTGAGCTTTTTTTCCTGTTTTTCAAGGCTGTTTTCGGAGGCAAGAGCAGCCCTTACCGTATAGGCATTTCCCGGTTCAAGCCCCAGGAAGAGGAACTGATCATCGTTATTCAGTGAGGCTATAACCTTTCCGTCTTTCCTGAGTTCCACAGAGCCTTCTTCCGGAAGTTTTACCTTCAGGTTTACATGATGTGTCAGGAGGATTTGCTTTCCTTCTACAAACCTAGGCCTGTCAGGAATATCAAGAATCCCAAGCAATGTTGGTGCGAAGTCTTCCTGGCAGTGTCTTCCTCTGAGAATTTCTTTCTTAACGTCCTGAGCATGTACTATAAGAGGAACGAGCTGTGTTTCTTCGGTGACAGAGAATTTTTTGGATTGGTGGCCTCCTTTGGAGTCAGCTTTAGAAAAGCACATCCCGTGGTCGGCTGTCAGGACAAAGGCAATGTTATTCTTTTTACAGAGCTCATAGAGCTGGGGTAATTCATAATCAAGACATTCGATACAATCTATGTACCCATAGTTATTCCTGTAGTGCCCGCTCATATCCACAGCCCCTACATTTATGGTGAGCAGGTATTTCTGCTCAGGACTGTTTCTGGACATAAACTCAACGATATCACAGGCAGTATCGATTCCCCACTTGTTGTACCCACTGTGTTTTTCCCGGGTTTCTTTTGATGTGACATATCCGGGAGCTTTAGCAGCAGCCCTTTCCAGGACCTGCAAAAGCCCTTCAGGCACCTCAGGAACGCCAGGGAAAGGGTCAGGTTGCTCAATCACCATTTCAATATTTTTTATCGAGTTATTTTTATCCCTGAGAATAACATCCTGCTCGGCGCAGATTGACCAGGAATCCCCTCTTTGCATAACCCCAATACAAAGATAGCCTTCCCTGTGTAGAATATCAAAAATGGTTGCGTCTTTGAAACTTACAAGCTCACTGTTTGCACCCGGATTCCCGGTAACAAGGACTGAATGTCCTCCTTCAGTAAAGGTTTGAGGGGCACGGAGTTCCAGAATCCTGGCACTCTCTTTACTTATTTTTGGTAGATTTTCAAGTTCGGCTTTTTTAAGGATTGCACCGTCAAGTGAGTACGGCGTAAGCTCAGGATAAATAAAAGGCGCGCTCAGCCCGTCTACAATCAGTACGACTGCGCCCTGGGGAGTATTGACAGGATTTACCTCCACTTCGGTCAGTGCAGAAGCAGATATTGGAAAAATAAAAAATAAAAAAAGTACAGCAAGAAGAAATAAAAATGGTAAAGACTTGGATTCTCTGGCTGTCGAGATCATTGTAAATTATTTTACATCAACCTATAAAGAATTTATCTTCAGAGGGTAAGTTTACTACAAAACTATCCTGTTTTATCTTTTTACTCATATATGGCTGAAGTTCTATGTCTTGCTGTTTCAGTCTTATCTTGCTACCTCATTTCATGTCTTTCTGTTATCTTTCAATTATCTTGCTGTTTCAGTTACCTTTTTAAATACCCTTTCTATCAGGAAGAGTAAACTCTTATCACGTTTGCCGCAAATATCTATAACATTCTGGCAAAACCTATTTCCGGATCAAAAAACAGGAAATGTTTCTATGAAAATGAACCCACGCTGTACCTATTGCCTGCTTTCACGAGTGCACTTTCAGTCTAAACTTTCTACTGACGATGAGGACCTTATAAGCAAGACTATCCAAGAATGCCTTGAAGTTATGAGTAAACATTATGACCCTGAAGCGATATCCGCTTCTGTTGCCACCAAAGTTCACAGAAGATGCTATGAGGTTCTGGAAGACAATGACCCTTATGAGGTAACAAAGAAGCTTATCAACCAGGCTGCGTTGAAAGTCTTGCCAGTGGCAAAAGAGAAAATTTATGAAAATTCGCCTGATGACAGGGAACTTTTCAGGAGGGCAGTGCTGGCATCTGTGGTTGCAAATTATTTTGATTTTGGAATTATGGGTTTTGATGCCAGTGAAGATAAGTTCGAAGCTGCTTTTCTTGAATATTTTGAACACGGGCTTGATGTGGACGATACTCCTAAAATGCTCGGGCTCCTGCAGGATGTTGTTTATATTGCCGACAATTGCGGGGAGATTCTCTTTGACGTGTTTGTTTTTGATGTCATCAAAAAACTCGGTGGAAAGATTACACTTGTAGTCAGGGGTGGTCCGATTCTCACAGATGTTACTCTAGAAGAGATAGAAGAGTTTGAAATCGACAAAAAAGTTGACAGTATCCTGACTACTGGCTCAAATGCTGTAGGCGTCCTGACCGAGGAAGCTCCAGCTGAACTGCTTAAAGCCATGAAGGATGCAACTCTTATTATCAGCAAAGGTATGGCCAATTACGAGACTCTCTCAGAACATAATTTCGGGCCTATTGCATATATGCTACTTACAAAATGTGAATGTGTGGCTGAAGACCTTGGACTTGAGCAGGGCTTAGCTGTCGCAAAACTAATGAACTATCCCTGAACTTTCATTGGAGAGACTTTCGGAAGCTTTTTATTGATAAGGCTCACAAAGAGCTAGAGCTATAGATAAGGGCTATTATAAGTTTATAGTTACATAAGTTTATAGTTACGGAAATCAAGAAGCTAGGACTTGTAGATAAGGGTTATTATTATAATTTTACGGTTACAGGAGATTATTGTTATAGCTTTTGGCCATAGATAGCGTAAAAGCAATTTAGTCATATAGTAAAAAACGCTATATTTTAAGCATAGAAAACAATTTATATTGAATAAGAACAAAAACTGAATAATTAGAATGAATCATTGGGAGAGATGAAAAAATGTGTGAAATTAACGTTTTTTTAATTCGCGGAGATAATCGTGAGAGAATAATGGACTCCGTAGCAAAGATTCTGGTTGAAGGTGATTCAATCCAGCTTACCGGAATTCTTGGTGATAAAATGACGGTCGGAGGCTCAATCAAGGAAATCAACTTCTCACGCGGAGAAGCTCTCATTCTTGCAAATTAAGCTTTTATTTTTCGTTTAATCTCTTTTTCAGATATTTCTTTTATCAAATTTCTTGGAAAAACTCGGTCCAGGGTTCAAATTATGTCTAGAACTCTTTTTAGGCGTTATATGTCTTCGGTTTCTGGAGGTAAAACGGTTTGTAACCTGACCGCTTCTTGCCAACGCAGCCATAAAACTGCCAATCCAACAATACCGATCACACCATCGCTAATAAGCACGCCTAACCCCAGGTTAAAGACAGTAGTAAGAACCAGGGCCATCCCATCCCACAAAGCGTGTAGAATGGAAACGAGCAGGTAAGCCTCAATTACTTGCAGGTTAATGCGAAAGTGGCCATTCCTGCTTTCACGAAATAGCACGCTGGCTAAAATTGCTGTCCAGGTACCATGCCCCAAGGGGGAAAGCAAGCCTCGGATCAAGGTTACTACCACTACTATCGAAACACTCCCATGGCTTTTCAGGAAGATGGTAAAGGCGTAGCCGCTACTTTCTAGAGCAGCAAATCCCATTCCTGCTGCCGCACCCAAAATCAACCCGTCCATTTCTGAGTCATGCCGCCTGCTGCGTGCAATTACCAGGACTCCAAGGATTTTGGCAAACTCTTCGATGAATCCTATTCTTAAAATTGCCCCAAGATTCAACTGGCTGATAAAAAATGGCTCTAGAAGGGCAGCAGCAATGATACCCAGCAGTCCGCCATATACAAAAGTCATAGAAATTGTCGGCATTGTCAGGAGGCTAAGATGCCTGCGCTCGTAAAAAAACGCCACGTAAGCAACCGGAACCATAAAGCTTCCGACCATCACCAGACTGGGGAACAGGTTTGAGTTGTCCGTCAACAGCAAGGCTACCAGCAAGAGAATATAGAAAATTGCTGCAGTGGATAAAACTTTTAGCCAGCTATTCCGCCGGACTACCGGCTCAGGGGGCTGAATTCCTGTCGCGCTGTCCATAATTTTTCCCCATGCAATCTGTTAATTTCATCTGTAACGTCAAGCCCGTCAAGATCTGTTAGACCTGTTATCCTGTCGAGTGCGATTTCTTCATTACCTCGAAGCCCCTGATCTTTCGTGCCTAATTAGGCGCGAAGACAATTTCACTAAAGCTTCTGTTCCACATTTACGTAGTTTTTTGAGGTTTTCCTGATATACGAAAGCCGCTGGAATAAATAGTAATGGAATAGTTGCTGCAGCCTTAGCTCCTTCTGGAAGAGGTAACGCCGCTATAAGACTCGCTCCGGTAGCCCCATAAATAGGAACTATAGGAATTAGCATGGCTAAACCAAATGTTCTTCTGAAATGGATTCCTAATTTTGCAGCCAGAAAACCATTAGATCCTATGACCAGACCAATCCCGACACTAGGTCCTATAGTCCGAAAAGGATTATAAGATGGTCCAATATAAAGTCCAAAATCGATGCCAAATAAGGAAAAAAGGCCATGAAGTTGATTTTTTTCTTGACTTGAGTTTCCCCCAACACTTGATACAACCACGCCTATATCCAGTTGCAGAGGTCCTCTTTCTACTCCCCTTCCATCCATTATATTATTATTTTCCTCAATCGATAATAAGATTTACCTCTCTTCCGACTATGCCAGTATCTATAATTATATCTATGCCCATATTCGATCTCTAACTTATCAAAAATAATTAATTTCAAGCCAAGAAACTATGTGGGAGCCTTTTAAAGATCTTCGGGAAATAATTCCATTACCCGGTTTATACATACCCTTTTCTTGAACCAGTAGACCTTCTTCTGTTTCCTTCAAACCATCTACAGTATTCTTCAGGACACTGTTTTTCAGGACATGTACGGATAAATTCCATGATATCGCTCATTTTTGCGCTGGCCATTGATACCGAGGTATCGGCGCCTCCATAATAAATTCGAAGTTCATCGCCCACCAGAACCCATCCGCAGGGAAAAACAACATCATTGACATCTCCACTGCGTTCATACGGCTCACGCGGCCCGAAAACCCAGCCTTCCGACCTGCGGAGCACTTTCTTGGGATCCTCAAGATCAAGGAGAGCCAAACCAAGTCTATAACTTATCTTAGGAGTCGCCTGTCGTACTCCATGGTACATTATTAACCATCCTTCGGGGGTACGGAGGGGTTGCGGGGATAAACCGATTTTGTAAGCATCCCACCATCCGCCTTCCCTGGCATACAGGAGAACTTCGGGTTTTTCCCAGGACTTCATATCAGAAGAGAAGGAGATCCAGATATTCGCCTTCAAAGTATGAATAGTAGGTGCGGGTCTGTGTAGCATTGCCCATTTGCCATTAAACCTTACAGGAAAAACAGCAGCGTCCTTATTATCAGGAGGCATTATAGGTCCAACTCGATCAAAATAACGGAAATCTTCTGTAAAGGCAAGAGCTGGTAAAGGGCCTGAATCCGAATAAGCTACGTATACTATAGCCCATTTTTCCAGCTCATCGATGTAAGTTATGCGCGGATCTTCAACTCCATACATCTCTTCAGGATAGTTTATAGGATCTGGAAAAAACGTTGGCTTACTGTCAATTTCCCAATCATTGATTCCGTTTTTACTCCTAGCTACTGTAAAATGAGAAAAGCCCCTGTGATCTTCAACACGTACAAGTAACAGGGTTATACCATCTATTATGGCGGCTGCAGGATTAAACACTGTGTGCGCACGATATGGCCAGATATCAACAGTGAGTATAGGATTTTTTCTGTACCTTACAAATAACTCCCCATGGTCTTTCCAGCTCATATTATTCCCCTATTCTCTTTCGGATAATACCCCCATTCATTTCAGGATATTGTTTCCATATCCCTTCAGATCACTATTTCCCCTATTCCCTTATCGGATTTCTTTCTCAAGGCTTGATCCCAAGTACATCCTCTACGTATGCCCTGAGGATTTCTGCAACGCTCCAAGCCTGGGCAATACAGCCCCCAGGAGCGTGAGGATAGTCCCCATCGAACACTTCAGAAATGGATCCTATACCTGCTGAAGTTTCAAGATGCACATCAAAACCCCGCAGAAGAGCCCGTATATTTTCAAGACTACTTTCTGAATTATTATGCACTTTCAAGTAAGCTTTTACATAGGCACCAAGGAGCCAGGGCCAGGCAGTCCCGTTGTGATATGCAGTATCTCTGTTCATAGCGTCTCCATGGTACTGTCCTTTATACAAAGGATGATCTTTCGAGAGAGTTCTAAGTCCAAAAGGTGTAAGAAGATCTTTCTCAACTCTGTCTACAATAGCTCTTTCTTTCTCAGGAGAAAGCATGGTATAAGGCAGCGATACAGCAAAGATTTGATTCGGACGGACTGCAGGATCTTTAACCTCATTTCCATATTCGTCATGATATATAAGGTCAAAGAGGCAGTTCAATTCCGAGTTCCAGAAAGTTTTTTCATAATTAGAAACTACCCCGGCTGCAAGACTCTCAAATGAAGAGATATCTTCGCCAAGAAGAGTACCAAGGTAAGAAGCCGTTTTCAGGGCGTTATACCAAAGAGCATTAATTTCACAGGCTTTACCTGCTCTAGGAGTTACTGCCCATTCCCCGATTTTAGCATCCATCCAGGTTAGCTGAGGTCCCTGCCGGATAAGATAGTCAGGATCCATTCCGATCCCAAAATCTGTGCCATTGCAATAGTTATCAATAATCTCGCTTACCGTATCCCAGATATCCGAGAGGAAAAGGAAATCTTTTGTATATGCAAAATAACGGTCCAGGGCATGAATAAACCAGAGGGAAGCATCTACTGTGTTGTAAATCGGCTCTCCTCCAAAAGCCGGGAAAGTATTGGGAACTAAGCCTCTCCGACAGTATATTGAAAAATTGTTGAGAGCAGATCTGGCCTCTTCAAAGCGATAAGGAATTAAAAGCAAGCCTGGAAGGGAAATCATGGTATCTCTTCCCCAGTCAGAGTACCAGTGATATCCTGCAATAATTGTACTTTCAGTTGTATTACGATTTTTCACTATAAAAGAGTCGGTTGCCTTGAGAAGCTTAAGAGCAAAAGGCTCCATAAGCTTTGAATCGAGCGCAAGAAGATTTTGCCGGTTTGCTTCCCTTACATAATGTTTATCAACCTTTTCGAGCGTCAAAGAAGAAATGTCTCCTGTAGAAGCCGCGATAAAAAAACGAGAAGTCCCAGGTTCAAGTTTGCTTTCAAAATAACCTGGATTGAATTTATCTTCCTGGTGGTTAAGCCCTCGTTCCAGCTCAGTGTCATACTCCAGGTTATAGTGCCACACAGGATCAGGGTGATACTGGAGATTAGATGAAAGCGAAAAAGTAAAACCATTAGAGCTTGTCAGTTCTACTCCTGTAGGACTAGCTTTTTGGAAGAAGGAAATGTACGCTGCGCGAGCAGTTAGGTTAAAATCTCTTGAGCTTACAAGAGGAAAAATTTTTAACAAGGCTCCCTTTCTTTGGGGCGTAATGTCATAAAGAATACAGGTTGTGTTACTATTGTGGATCGTGAAGACTTTTTTCTTTATGGTAAAATCCCCGGGCCGATAAATCCAGAGAGGAAATGGGTGACGAACGAATTCAGAAAGATGATTGAAGCCCTCCGGAGATGTTTTTTCAGGATATTTATGGGTTGCTAGTTTATAGATTTCTTCATTGATAGAAATTTCCTCATCCAGGGTAGAAAGCAACAAAAGCCTTCCCGGAGATTTTTCTGGAGCAGCTACAAGCAGTCCGTGGTAAGTCCTTGTTCCTGTCCCGATCACTGTAGAAGAAGCATATCCTCCAAGTCCATTGCCTATAATCCACTCTCTTTTTATTCCTTCTTCGTATGTTGAAAGAAAATCGGCTCCAAGTCTGCCCCCAGTCATGTATATTTATTAGGATTGATTAATTAAATAGCTGTACATTTTGAAAAAAAGCAGTTACTACAGGAGTTATTGACTCGCTTTTATATATTTAGAAAAAATCCGATCCGAAATTAATAATCCACTTTAGATATCAAATTTTATTTTATTGTTCTCAAAAATCTATGTTTATCTTCTTGTACCTTTAACTTCTGAGATTGTACTCGCTTAGAAACATATTCTCCTCAAGCCTTCTCGCTTGCCATTCAAAAACTTAAAAAGCATCTACCTTACGCTTCAGGCTTTTCAGCTGCTGCTTTCAAAAATTGTTTTTCAGAGCAAAGCTTTATTAGCCGCGTGGAAAAATTATTTCTATTAATATTCAACACATTTAATAAATCTCCAGTTATTTGATTTCACAGAAATTTGATTGCAATCACTAAGGGGAGCTGGAACACCTGATATACCTATCTGAACCCGAAAGTAGCCCTTATGGGCGCCGGTTACGTAAAAGAAATTGGCAGGCATGCAAAAGATCTAGGGGCTCGAAAGCCCGTTGGACTGCGCAAAAGCACTGAGCATTGTAGTATATAAGAACCGGGATATAATGGCTCATGCCGAATACCTTGCAGGTATTGCCTTTAACAATGCAAGCCTGGGTTATGTCCATTCCATGGCTCACCAGCTCGGAGGATTTTACAACCTTCCTCACGCGGGATCTGCAATGCTATTCTTCTGCCCTATGTGGAGGCATACAACAAGCAGGTTGTCCCGGAACGCTTTGCCGATATTGCAAAGGTAATGGGAGAAAAGGTGGAAGGGCTAAGCAAGGAAAAAGCTGCAGACAGAGCCATAGATGCAATCAGGAGACTTGCATCCGATGTCGGATTCCTTCAGGCATAAAAGAGCTTGGCGCAAAGGAAGAAGACCTTGAACTCCTGGCTGAGCATGCCATGCAGGATGTCTGCCGCCTGACAAATCCAAGAAATCTCTCAAAAGAAGAGATTATTGAGATTTACAGGAAAGCCCTGTAAAGTAAAAGAGAATTCATTAAGTCTTTTCCTTTTAACGCTGCATTCGATTATGTGCTAATGAGAGTTTAAGACGAAAAGCTAGCAAGGGATTGATATATTCTGGAGGTATCGATAATTTCCATATCTGTGAGCTCTCCTATATTTTTTCACATACTGGTTAAACCTGCAGGGGCAGTTTGTAACCTTGGCTGCAAATACTGCTTTTTCCTGTCCAAAGAAAAACTCTACCCGGGCAGTAACTTCCGTATGGCTGAAGAGACCTTGCAAACCTACATTAAGCAACTGCTGGAATATAATAAACTCCCTGAAGTTACTATTGCCTGGCAGGGAGGCGAGCCAACTCAGATGGGTGTAGATTTTTTCCGCAGGGCTGATGAATACGTGAAGAAATATCGAAAATTCGGAGTAAATGTTGCATATGCCATCCAGACAAATGGCACTCTCCTGAATCCGGAGTGGTGCAAATTTTTCAGGGAGCATTCTTATCTGGTTGGAATCAGCCTGGATGGGCCAAAAAATTTGCACGACGCATACCGGGTTGACAAAAAAGGAAAGGGCACTTTTGAACAGGTTATGAGAGGACTTCGTTTACTGCAAAAGTACAAAGTAGAATATAATATTCTCTGTACAGTGAATGCTGCAAATGCAGACTATCCCCTTGATGTTTACCGCTTTTTTCGGGATGAAGTTAATGCAGAATTTATTCAGTTTATTCCTGTAGTGGAAAGAAATAATGAGACCGGGTTTCAGGAAGGAAACAGGGTTAGTGATAGGTCAGTAAAGCCGAAGCAATGGGGGGAATTTCTCTCATCAGTCTTCGATGAGTGGGTAAGGCACGATGTAGGTAAGGTTTTTGTGCAGCAATTTGATGCTGCACTTGCTGCCTGGCTGAATTATCCTGCAACCCTGTGCGTTTTTGCGCCAACCTGCGGTACTGCACTAGTACTCGAGCATACCGGAGATCTCTATTCATGTGATCACTTTGTCGAGCCGGACTATTATTTAGGGAATATCACTGAAACACCTCTTATCGAGCTTGTAACCTCCCAGAAACAGTTAAAATTTGGGAGAGATAAAGAGAAAATGCTGCCAGGATACTGCCGAAAGTGTCAGGTTCATTTCGCCTGCAGGGGCGGTTGCCCAAAGGATAGATTTATCGAGACTCCAGAAGGAGACCAGGGCCTGAACTACCTCTGCGAAGGCTACAATCTCTTTTTTACATATATTGACCGCCCCATGAAAATGATGGCAAATTTACTCCGACAGAACCGATACGCTGATGAAATAATGCCAGTTCTTGCTGCCGAGGAAAGGATGTCTGGGAGCATCGGAAAGACAGGAAGCAGGAATAAGCCCTGCACATGCGGAAGCGGGTTGAAGTACAAGAAATGCTGTGGAAAAAGAGGATAAAAAATCAAATAAGTTAGCGACCAGGCAGTTTGTCTCATCCTTCGCTTTTATAATATTAGATATATAATAGAATAATTACGTTTTAATAATATCAAGCGTTGATGTACTTGCATATGGGGGAATGTGCCCGAATCAATCAGGAAAGTCATCAGTCCAGGCTGTGATAAGGGAACAATTTACAATGCCTGGAATGCTGCGCTTTCTCATGCTGGAAGCCAAAACGTTACTATCTTTCTGTACTTTAAAACCGAATTCCCAAGTCACCTTTTTAGTGGAAAATCTCAAAATTGCGATAGATAAGGGAGTGGTTTTGATGAAATTATTTGGAGGCCGTGGAGGCCATGAGGAAGGGAAAGGACACATCTATAGAATGAACGAAAAACTCGTTTCCATCGGAGACGACTACTGGATAGAAGACGAAACAGGAGAGCGAGCGTTCCGTGTTGACGGAAAGGCTCTCCGCATTCGTAACACCCTGATTTTTAAAGATCTGCAAGGAAATGACCTATATAAAATTACGGAAAAGCTACTCCGCATCAGGGATACGATGGATATCAAGAGAGCAGATGACGGTCTGGCTGCTACAGTCAAAAAAGATCTCATTAATATTTTGCGGGATAAATGGAGAGTCGAAATTCCAGACGGGCATGATACGGAAATCCGTGGAAATATTCTGGATCACGAATATGAAATTGAATCCGAAGGGAGGAAGATTGCAGAAGTCTCAAAAAAGTGGTTCCGCCTCCGGGATACCTATGGTATAGAGATCGAGCCCGGACAGGATAATGCGCTTATCCTGGCAATTGCGGTTGCGCTTGACCAGATGGCACATGATTGATAATATAGAGGGTTAGAAACGTGGTTGAAACTGAAGCTTTCACGAGCCTTTTCCAAACCACCAGTTCCATTGCTACACTGGTCTTTGTGCTGGCAAGCACATTTTCAGCCGGACTTTCTCTTACGTTTCGGCAGATTCTTGATCCGCTGCATAACACAAAGCTGGTACTTCTCGCGCTTGTAGCTAATTTTATACTTGTACCTGCGCTTGCACTGATCTTGCTGTACGTCTTCTCACTTCCCCAACCACTGGCAATCGGGCTTTTTATTCTCAGTACTGTTGCAGGGGCTCCTTTCGTCCTGAAGCTCACGCAGGCAGCCAAGAGGAGATATTGCTCTTGCATCAGGGCTGATGATACTCCTGATGGTTGTAACAATCTTTTATTTGCCTGTAGTTCTCCCGATATCTTTCCCTGGAATCGAAACCAGTGCCCGGGATCTTATAAAATCTATGGGTGAGATAGTACTTATTCCGCTGGCGCTTGGTCTTCTGATCCGTGTCAGGTATGATGAACTGGCAGAGGAACTGCGCCCTTTTATTAATAAAGTGAGTGGCCTTGCCTTCCTCGTTCTGATAATATCCAACATTTTAGCTTACTTACCTGCCATACTGCTTATTGTCACTGAGACCTATACACTTATTGCCGGAATTATATTTACAATTGGGTCATATGTCTCTGGCTATTTCCTGGGAGGTCATGATAGATCACACAGGCAGACGTTAGGCTTCGTAACTTCCCAGCGCAACGTTGCGGTAGCACTGGAAATTGCAGTTTTAAATTTCAGTGATCCTCATGTTACAATCATGATCTTTTTCATATCAATTGTTGCCCTTATATTGCTAATGGTAGTTGCGCAGGAAATTGGTTATCATTACAAAAAAGGGGAAAAAGCCCACCTGGGTTGAGAAATAACTTTTTGAAAAAAAGCTTTGAAGAGCAAATATAAAGGTAACAGAAGGAGAAGGTGAACAATGCTACTGGTAAACTCCTGTTATGCTTCGAGCTGTAAAAGAGACCTGCACTTACGAGATTTTAAAGAAAGCCTGGAAGAACCTTTTCAAAAAATCGTGCAATTATGCTTAAAATCAGCTATCGCGGAAAATTATATGACTGAAGTTAGGCAGCCCTCTGGCCCGAAGTGTGTGGTATGCATGCTAAAAAGCTCCAGATACGCAGAAGGAAAGAGCCCATGGTTGAAGAAAGCACAGCTTTTGTCGTTGCCTTCGGAGTACCGCTTTTTGCTTTCAGCTTAATATCGAGAAAAATTTCAAGGTCGATGGTTACAGACCCTATGATCTTTGTGACAGCAGGAATTCTGTTTAGCCCTGAAGTTCTCGACCTTGTGAGGATCTCATCAGACGGTACTCTTGTTCTCAGTATAGTCGAGCTAGCGCTGCTTCTAACTTTATTTTCGGATGCCTCACAGATTAAATTACAGACCTTATTGCGTGAAAAAGATCTTCCGAACCGTCTTTTCTTTAGGTAGAATTTTTGTGGTAAATGGAGTACTTTGAGACTTTACGGCAGGCAGAGATTCAGGAAAGGGAGAGGTATGTGTGGTTAATATCGAAAATATTGAAAACGTACAAATGTTTGGCAGGTTGTTTGTGCAAATTGCTATTATTCTCGTAGCCACATTTGGTGCCATACTGATAAGCAGGTTTATCCTTAAGCGGTGGTTGTGGCCGGCAATCAGAAAATCCAGGACAGATCTTGACAAACGGATTCTTAACCTTTTGAAAGGTTTTCTTCTGATTATTATCTTTTTACTGGGTTTGCAGGCGATAATAGGGCTGATCGAGGAGTCTATCAGCACGTATATCGGATTCTTAGACAGACTTTTTTTCTTTTTCTACTGGGTTACAACACTCTATATCATTTTTCGCCTTATAAATCTCTTTTCAGACTTTTACCTCTTTCACCTTCCCCGGAGAGATGGTAAACTTATCGATAAGCGCGCAGTTCAAACTGTGAGAAACGTTCTACTACTGGTCATCGGCTTTTTTGCTGTCATGGTGCTTCTTGAGCGTTTCGGGATTACAGGTGCTGCAATTAGTACATCCCTAGCTGCACTCGGAATAGGAGGTATTATTTTGGGTCTCGCGGCTCAGACGGCTCTGAGCAATATTATATCAGGGATTGTGCTTCTAATTGATCACCCTTTCAAAGTGGGGGATAGGATCCGAATCGAGCTGCTTGACACATGGGGTGACGTCTTAGAGATCGGCTGGAGGTCAACCCGTGTTCTTACTAGAGATAATCGCCTCGTAGCAATTCCTAACTCAGTCATAGGTGAGGACCTTGTTACGAATTACTCCACACCCAGCAAAATGTTCCGTGTCGAGACTGATGTTATCGTATCCTATGGCGCTGACATTGAATGTGTGCGAAACCTTATTCTCAATGCCCTCAAGCAGGAGGACTGGATAATGCATGAAGAACCAGTACAGGCACTCTTGCTCGAGTTTTCAGGTCAGGAGTGGTGTTCAAAGTCAGGTGCTGGATAGAGAACTATGTGGATATCCGGGTTTCGCTAGATATGCTTAACACGGCAATTTACAAAGCTCTGCTGGATGGAGATATTGAATTGTCGACTTACAATATCGTTGTTGGTTTTACTGATCTTGAGACCGGGTCAATAGTCTCTAGTTGTCGCAAAAATTCCAGGAATAAATAACTGCATCTCAATAAGCCGATTCAATATAATTTAGATCATTGAACCATCAAAAGTAAAATATCATGTATAAAATAATATTCATGACAAAACAATATGATCTTAAACTACGAATTCTGGGGAGATCTCGCGTTCAGTAAAGTGGGAATTTTAATAATACCAGGATACCAGGAGGAGGGAAATAGATGTCACTGAAAGAATATAAGCCTGGATCTCCTTTTCCAGGGAAAATAGGACGCACAATAGATGAATCAGAGCCGGCCTGGCCGGCGCAACGACGAGCAAAAGATGGCGCACCAAATGTGCTGTTCATTGTGCTGGACGATACAGGTTTTGGGCAACTGGGTTGCTACGGCAGCTCTATTAACACACCAAATCTGGATAGTCTAGCTGAGGGAGGCCTTCTCTATACTAATATGCATACGACTGGACTGTGCTCTCCAACGCGTACGTGCATACTGACCGGCCGAAATCACCATTCAAACAACATGGCCTCCGTAGCTGATAATTCTACGGGTTTTCCAGGTTATAACGGGTATGTACCTTTTGAGAACGGTTTTTTGTCGGAAATACTTCTGGAGCACGGATACAATACCTATATTCTTGGAAAATGGCATTTAACGCCTCTACAAGAAGTTTCGGCAACAGGACCTTACGATCGCTGGCCTCTGGGAAGAGGGTTCGAGCGCTTTTACGGTTTTATGGGAGGTGACACGAACCAGTATTATCCTGAGCTGGTTTATGATAATCACTATGTAATTACTCTCCCAAGGACTCCCGAAGAAGGCTATACCCTGAATGAGGACCTGGCTGATAGGGCTATCCAGTTCATTGCTAATACCAAACAAATCGACCCAAACAAGCCCTTTTTCCTGTACCACTGCCTTGGAGCCACGCATGCTCCTCACCATGTTCCTAAAGAGTGGACAGATAAGTATAAAGGCAAGTTTGATGACGGCTGGGAAGCTTATAGGGAAAAGACGTTCGCACGGCAGAAAGAACTGGGCATTATTCCAAAAAATGCCAAATTATCCCCCCATGATCCGGATGTCCCCCACTGGGACGAGTGCTCTCCTGATGAAAAGAAGATCTACTCTCGAATGATGGAGGTTTATGCTGGGTTCCTGGAGCAGACTGATTATCATATAGGCAGAATAATACGGTTCCTGAAAGAAGCTGGTGAATTTGAGAACACCCTGATCATGGTGATTTCAGACAATGGAGCCAGCGCCGAAGGCGGTCCGACGGGAACAATCAACGAGAACCAGTTCTTCAACAATGTGCCCGGTCTGATGGGGGAGGTTCTCGAAAATCTGGATAAGCTGGGAGGTCCGGAGACCTTCAGCCACTACGCCTGGGGCTGGGCCTGGGCAGGAGATACACCCTTTCGCCGCTGGAAACGGGAAACCTATCGCGGTGGCGTCAGTGATCCCTTTATTGTTCACTGGCCCAGGGGAATAAAAGCCAAAGGAGATATTCGAAACCAGTATGCTCATGCAATCGATATGGTACCAACCGTTCTGGATTGTCTGGGAATAGAGGCACCACTGTCTATTAAGGGGATAACTCAATCAGCCATTGAAGGAGTAAGTTTTGCACATACCTTCGACAATGCCGATGCACCTACCAAACACCACACCCAGTACTTTGAGATGATAGGAAATCGTGCTCTGTATCACAATGGCTGGCGCGCTGTATGTCCGTGGCCCGGGCCTTCATTTGCTGAAGCAGAACATGTCTTTGGCTCTCCGATCACGGCAGATATGCTGGTCGAGCTGGATGCAAAAGGTTGGGAGCTTTACCACGTGGAGAAGGATTGGACAGAGACCGAGAATGTGGCAGAGGAGAATCGGCCCAAGTTAATCGAGATGATCACCACCTGGTATACAGAAGCCGGAAAATATAATGTGCTACCCATCGATAGCCGTATGGTGCAGCGCCTTAACGAAGAACGCCCTTCTGTTGCACTCGATCGATCGGTTTACACATATTATCCCGGGACTGATCCGGTGATCTTGAGTGCGGCAGTTAACGTGCTCAACCGCACACACATTATTACTGCTCATGTAGATATTCCTGAAGGAGGTGCTGAGGGAGTTCTGCTAGCTGATGGCAGCATCGGTGGCGGCTATTCATTTTATATAAAAGACGGAAAGCTTCACTGGGCACACAACTATGTAGCCAGAACCATTTATCATCTGGAATCCTCGGAGAACGTCCCGGAAGGACGACATGAACTCAGTTTTGAATTCAAGGTTACCGGCAAGCCAAATCTTGTCAGAGGTGAGGGCGCGCCGGGGATAGCTAAACTATTTATAGACGAGAAATCAGTTGGCACAAAAGAGGTACCTGTAACGATTCCTATTACACTTGGGATAACCAGCGGACTTACCTGCGGTTCAGCTCCTGCCTCGCCAATTACACCTGACTACAAGCCTCCCTTCAAGTTCACAGGCAAGATATTTAAAGTGACTGTGGACGTAAGTGGCAAGTTATACGAAGATAAGGAGGCTGAGATGCGTATGATTATGACGCGACAATAAACGATACAGCCAGAATCAACATTAATCATGAATCAACAATCCCCTATATTGGTCTGGTTATAGCTTCTATTCCTCCAATAGTGCTTGCGCTTTTCAAGTATGGACCTTTAGGTGCTCTTGCAGTCATTGTCATTATCTTTGCTGTCGACGTACTTACAGAAAACGTTCTTTTCCGTCACTTATGGGAAAAGGCCTGCAATTGTCTCCTGCTTTTTTGTTTCTTGCTCTTCTTTACTGGAATTTCGTATTTGGACTCGGAGGCATGCTGCTTCCATACTTCTTACTATCCGAAAGGTGTTGTTATGCTATAACTTTTACAATAGGACATAAACAACAAGAAAGAATATTCATAAAATCATGATCCATCTTAATTTTTCAACATATATCGCTGATTTTCGGATAGCTCAATAGGATTAGCAAGAAAGAAAGGATATCTTCAATTTAAAGACTAATCCTACCCTGCAGACCCGGTAAAATTAATAGACATGCATAAAATAATATATAAAAGAGTAATTATATAAAATGAATTATTGAACAGCGAGCTTGGGGAAATCTCAAAGGTTATGTAGGGGATTAAAAACATCAAATTAATCGTAGATACCTGGCAAGCAGTTTTCATAATAAGACAGACAACTGAAGAATTCTCAGCCTCTTGGTTGAGACCGATAGTATTCAAAAAAGGGAACTCTAATTGATTCATCTCCTGTGGATAGCGCAATCTGTTGAAAGGTATTGGTACGTCAAGATAGGTAGCGATCGCATAAGACACAACATGAAAAGTAATACTTCAGGCTCTCCTATAACAAACTGGCTATTCCCTGACCCCTTGTACAAAAATGTTTGAGGAGCTCAAGTAGGGCTTTTTCCCGGATACTGTACTGCTTCATATTAAGATAATAGGAAAGTGTAACCTCGGCAAAAGAGATGATTAACCCAGGTTTTCCAAAACATATAATAGATAGTGGAAGTAACGATTTCACCTTTATTGGTTAATTGACATGGAACATAAAATAAACCAAGCATATGGCATAAAAGGAGGTTTGAGTAATGGCAACTTTAACAGTTCTGAGGTTTGAAACCGCTGATGGCGCCCAAAAGGCACTTGATGTGATTAAAGACCTGAGCAAGCAGCATTTGATTAACTTGCATGATGCAGCTATCGTTACCTGGCCAGAGGGAAAAAAGAAGCCAAAAACCCAACAGTTACATGATTTAACAGGTTCAGGGGCACTGAGCGGCGCTTTTTGGGGTATGCTGTTCGGCCTGATCTTTTTTGTCCCGATACTCGGTCTGGCAGTTGGGGCTACAGTGGGAGCATTGACAGGCTCAATGACCGATATTGGAATTAATGATGAATTTATCAAATCTGTCCGCAGTAAAGTGACTGAAGGGACGTCAGCCCTTTTTTTGATGACCAGCGGCGCAGTGAAGGATAGAATAGCAGAAGCCGCCAAGGGGATGAAGTTCGAGATAATTGCTTCCAACCTGTCCAAAGAGGAGGAAGACAGGCTTCGGGCAGCGTTTGCCGAAGAATAAATTGACAATAAAATAAATGAAACTCAATTTCGCCAGAGGATCTGCTCTCTGGCAGTCTGTTTATTATTCCAAAGCTAACAATGAGGCAAGAAAAAGATGGATTATAAAAAGCCCAAGAAGCTAAATTATGAACAACGATAGCTTTTCAGCAGATTTTCCAGAAAAATCCAGACTTTCTCAATGGAAGGAATGAAAATTCTTTCTGAGGGGCAATGCGGGTCTTTGATCGTCGGTCCAAGAGAAATCATTTCCATATCATCATGTACCGAACCAATTATCCCGCACTCAAGCCCTGCATGAATCACTTTGATCTCAGGCTCTTTTCCAAAAGTTTCAGAATAAACCTGCCTGCACTTTAAGAGCAGATCGGACTTCAAGTCGGGTTCCCAGGCAGGATATCCTGACTCGTGTCCAATCCATGCGCCTGCGAGCTTTGCCACAGCTTCCACCTTTCCGGTGATTTCTGCCAGTCTGGGATTATTTGAACTACGCTGGCTTGATATGATAACTATTTCGTTTTCAGCCGTCCGCACAGTCGCAAGGTTATTTGAAGTCTCAACAAGCCCCTGTATAGTATCAGACATCCTGTAAACCCCATGCGGCAGCCCAAGAAGCAGACCTATAAGCTTCCCTTCAGTCCTTGCTGAAAATACAGGGATGGAGGATACTTCCTCTCCGGTAATCTTATATCCCGCAACTTCAAAGATTATTTCCCTGTTAATTGCTTCGAAATTTAGGTTAAGACCTGGGTCAGTTTTCTCGTATTCGGTCTGAAAAGTCTTTCTAAGGCATGATAAGGTTTTTTCAGTTTTTTCGAATTTTTCTCTGCGCAGTGCGATAAAAGCCTCTGCTGTACTAGGAATTGCGTTATGGACACTGCCCCCGTTTATTAGGACAAGCCTTAAATTCTCCGGCCCAAGCCTGTGCCTAAGTCCAATCAGTGCCTGGGAGAGCAGCTGTATTGCGTTTGCACGCTGTTTGTTGATCTCAACCCCTGAATGCCCGCCCTCCAGTCCTTCAACCGAGAGCCTGAAAAGCCCGAACAAATCCTCTTTTTCAAAATCTAACCGTTCCCATTGAACAGGAAGCGTGATGAGCGAATTCTGCCCGCCTGCACACCCTATCACAAAAACGCCTTCATCCTCAGAGTCAAGATTCAGAAGTATCTTTCCTTCAAAAAAACCGGCTTCAAGTCCTTTCGCTCCTGTCAAACCTGTTTCCTCATCTACCGTAAAAAGCAGCTCAAGCGGAGGATGCCCGATTTCTCCTTTCTTCCCTGCGTCTGCCAACACCAACCCGATAGCAAGTGCAATCCCATTATCCGCACCTATGGAAGTTCCGTCTCCCCGCAGCCATTCTCCGTCATAAACGCATCTTATAGGGTCCCTGGAAAAATCGTGCCCGGATTCTTTACATTTCTCGCAGACCATATCCATATGTCCCTGGAGAATAAGTGTGGGAGAATTCTCATATCCGGGCGTTGGAGGGATTTTGATAAGCACATTATTCAGGGAATCGGCTTTTACCTCAAAGCCTCTTGACCTGCCCCACTCCTGCAGCCAGAGGGAAATCTGTGCTTCATGCTTTGAGCGCCTCGGGATTTTATTGATCTCTTCAAATACTTGGAGGATCTGTTTAGTCTTCGGGTGCATAGGGATCAATTTTATTTTCTTCCTGGGTTGTTTTTCAGGGGTAGTGAGGGGTAGTTAATAGTTTAGTTTAGTTTAGTTTAGTTTAATTTAGTTTAATTTACTTTAGTTTACTACACAACATATTTTTATAATTTATTGAAAACTGTCATGAAGTTTGAATAGGTTTGAACGATATTCCAGAGCTATATTTATGCGTGTCTGGTGTTCAGAATTCTATTGAGTCATTCTGTTCATTGTGGAACTGTTCCCGAAGGATGCAAGCTTGGAATTGCCTACACCTGTATCCAGCTTGTGCGGAAGAGGAAAAGTGACAATTCTTAATATTTTTTCCTTGTGTCCATTGCTTGATAAACACTATGCCCTGTCTCCTTAGGCATGTACTTGTTTTTAATAATGGGTAACAAAGAGCTATTATACATGACATAAGGTACAAAATCGGGTTTAGAGAGTTTAGACGTATAGCTTGGATTGGCAGGTACTTAAGGTAAGTTAACCCAAATAAACACAGGCTGTACAATATTAACAATAATGTATAATATTTTAAAATTATTGAGCAGAAATAGAGTCCCAAGAATAAGTCAGATTAAGCAAACTAAATTAAAAATAGATTAAACTAGTTATCTGAATTAAAAAGGTTACTTCAGGTCACTTTAATTAAAGAATGGGCGTCAAATAACGCCCTGTACCTCAGAATAAAATGGTTTTCCTATACTGGAATCAAAAGACACCTTACAAAACATCCTGAATAAAATGATATCAGGGGTGAGGCATCATTTTTCCTCTTTGTGAAGACATTACACTTTCTGTACGCTGGGCTAACTGATTCTTAAACTGCTGGATGTTCTTAGCCTGATCCCGCTGAGCCAGTTCACTGTTTGCTTTGCTGATTACCTCTTCACTCGGCACACCAGCTCCGTTCACCTTCCACTGGAACTTAAAGCTTGCCCATGTATCAGCCAGTTCACTGAGCCGTTTGTACTCCGTACCAGAAGGCATGATGTCAAGCTGCTCATCGATTACCTTATTTACATACTGTTTATTCGGCTCAAAAACGACCAGTGGTTCTATTTTATCAGCTTTTACGATTTCACTGATGTCCCTGCCTTCGTATTTCTCAAGGAGATGGGCGCAGCTTTCAAAGTGCGAGATCTCCATTTTTGCAAAATTTTCCCAGATAGCTTTAATTCTGGGATCGGTTTCAGTCTGTGCACATGAGAAATAAATATACGCCTCACAGAGTTGCATTAGTGCAGCTTTTTCGAGCATCGTTTCACGCGGATCGCCGAGCAGCCCATACTGGGTCACATGCTCTTCTTCAACATCGGCAATCTCAGAGTAAAGCTGTCTTGCGAGTTCGTCCGAATACATGTTACCGTGGGACTTGTAGAAAAGTTCGGTCTGCTGCTCGCCTGAAACAATGGTGAGATAGTTCATTTTAGTTTTAATATCAGCTTTGTCTTTATCGTAATGCCTGCGAATGGTGTCGTCAGGATGACGGTGGTGAGCAACCGTTGGTCTTGCCGGTTTTATCTCGGTCTTGCCCTGAACAATAAACTCAGGGTCGCCTTTTTCCATGTAGTTATATAGGCAACTGTAGCGATAAAGGTGGTCGAAGTCCTCAAGCAGCGCAAAGTCCAAGGTCTGCTTTACATATGGATCAGGCTCGTTTTTGGCAAGGTTTGCAGTAAGGTCGACAGCTACCTGTTCATAACCAAGTGTGGTCTCTATGATAGTCTGGTTGGCAGGGTTCAGCCAGTTGACCGTCTGCTGCTGCATGGAGTCCACACGCCTTATTTCTGCCATTTTGCGTTTTACCTCCGGGTCGGCATTCATCATTCGCTCTATAGCATGAGACGTAAGGACTGAATTATTCTCAATTCCGTTCATCAGAATTACCCGGGTTCGGGTGTATGCATCGACCGATCTTTTGTCATACGGAGGTTTGACGATTTCCTTCCAGTTCATAAACTGCTCTTCTATCGGAATACTATCCATATCAAAAGGTCTGAATTGTGCCATTACTTTTTCCCCCAATTTTTTTCTACCAGCTCTGTCCCTTTGCGCATTATCAGGATCAGGCATAACTCCAGCTGCTGTATACAGAATTCCACAAAGAAAAGGCCGTCCCCTTTTGCCATTAATACTTTCTCAGCAGAGTACCCCACATATCTGCAATAATTTCCGCCTTAAATTCAATTACCCCAGCTGCAGGCAAGGAGACTGACATCTAGCTGGCCCTTTTCAAATTCTTATTAATAGGGATATCTATTAATTCAAATTATATAAAAATCAATCATAGATTAATTTCAACAGGAGTATGTCAGTTCAAATATAAAAATAGTAGCCAAAATAATATAAATTAATATGATTAATATGAATAACATAATAAATAATGGAATATAATATTAATCATTAATTTCGGATTAAAAAGGAATACTTATGTTTAAAATCCAATTTCGGTATTTTTCGATCGACGCTAGCAGATTGTTTAAACTAAAATTTTCACACAATATCAACTCACCAAAAGATCAACTAATTAATGAGAGGGTACCAATGATTTATATATATTAATCATCTAGTCGTGGAAAACTTCTGTTTCCTTTAAGGTAATAAGTTTTAATGGTTTGAAATTATAAATTTCTTAGAGACATTCTCACCAGCGGCTTACTTAAGAGTGATTTTATGGATATTACGAAAATTCACAATCGATTATTTATATACTTAATAAGTTTTAAGAAGCTGCTGCGAGATACTGCGGGTAGTTTTTTATTAAGACAATGGAAATCGATAGAGAAAGAAAATATTTCGTCTATAGAGGACTCTATGCTTCCTGAAGTTCTTAGAATCTATGACGAAGGCTTTGAGAATCAAAGCTCGGAAACCCTCATAAAATATTCCAAGAATTGTAGAAGTACTTTTTATATTATCAAAGATAACAATAGAATCGCAGGCTACTGCTCCTATTATCTGAAGCCGTATCTTTCTCTAAAAGGCTTTGAGAAGCAATCGGTGATATCATCAATTGCAATTGACAGAAATTTCAGAGGTAGGGGTTTTGCTGAGAGGCTATTAAGGTTCACTATAAAAGAGATGAAGGTAAATAGAGTATCATCCATTCTGTTATATGTCAACGTAAATAATCGTCCTGCAATACAATTATATGAAAAAATTGGCTTTCAACCAATTAAACGGGTAGAAGATATATGCGGCCAGAAAGAAAGCTGTCATGAGATGGAATTGAAGCTTATTTGAAGCATTTCCCTGTATAACTTATTTTTGCATACTTTTCGAGACTTTTTATAGATATTTAAGAGTAACAAGTTTCTATCAGGCAAATTTTATATTTTAAGATATATTTTAATAATTATTTGGTTCATATTTCAATGTGCCTGCAGTTAACATACTTATATTTTTTATAGGTCTTGTATCGCTCATAAAAGGAGCAGATCTTTTTGTATTTACCTCTTCCCAAATTGCAAGAAAGGTTGGAGTATCCGAATTCATAATAGGATTGACACTTGTGTCAGTTGGCACGTCAGTGCCTGAGCTTGCAGCTGCTCTGACAGCATCTTTTCAGCAAGCAAGCGGGATAGTATTAGGAAACATACTTGGGTCAAACATTGCCAATATAGGGCTAATTGCAAGCACGGCTGCTCTCCTTAAAAGTATAAAAACTGAAGAGGTTATGTTGAGAAGGGATGGTTATATAATGCTCTTTTCCTCCTTTCTCCTTTTCCTTTTTATGCTTGACTTTAGAATTTCGAGGCTAGAAGCTTTAATTTTAATTCTATTATACATCACCTATCCTTTATTCCTGCTCAATAAGGTGAAAAGACATGGAGAAGAAGTATATTTTAAAGACTTCCTGATTTATTTTCTCAAATTTGAATATCTTATTGATTTAAAATCAATTTTTAAGTTCAAGGTTCAGAGGTACGAAGAAAGAAAAGAAGGTTCTGCAAGCTCAAAAAGCGATGCTTTGAGAACCGGAAAAAGGATTGAAAAGGAAACCGAAAGTGAACTCAAGACTGAAAAGGAAACCGAAAGTGAACTCAAGACTGAAAAAGAGACCGAAAGTGAACTCAAGACTGAAAAGGAAACCGAAAGTGAACTCAAGGCTGAAAAGGAAAACTGGACCGAGTCAGGAACCAAGTCTGTATCCAAGTCTAGATATGAAGATATTGATTCTATGGACCGGCAGCAGAATATTGATCCAGATACTACAGAAGAACCCCTTTCCGAAATCAGCCTTTTAACACAAATCTCCAAGCTGATAGTAAGTGGGGCTGCAATCATATTTGGAGCAAAATTTTTTGTTGATCAGGCTATCTTCTTTGCTGTGTTACTGAGAGTTCCAGAAACACTTATTGGAGTTAGCCTTGTTGCAGTTGGAACTTCAGTCCCTGAACTCATGGTAACTATATCTGCAGCTCGAAGTAACTATGCTGGCATTGCCCTTGGAAACATCATTGGATCAAATATTACGAATATACTTCTGATCTTGGGTTGCTCAGGTCTTGTTCACCCTATTACAACAACTGGCATCAGTATTTACTACATAGCACCTTTCATGCTAATAACAAGCGCTTTGCTCCTCCTTTTTATCCGTACTGACTGGGAAATCAAGAGGTTTGAAGGGTTTATCCTGTTCCTTCTCTATACAGGTTTCATGGTCCTGCTCCTTCGCATGGGATAAAAACCTATTAAAAATCCCAAGGAAGTATAGAGACAAACATAGAGATACAAAAGATTAAATGGTTTGGGGATCATCAGCAAAAACCTGTTGACAAATAAATAGTTTAAAAATATATAGAAAATTATATTGATAGCCAGACTTGAAGCCCGAAAAATCCTAAAATAAATCTTACAAAATTTGAGCAGGTAAATTTATAACAAAATGGAATTATATATAAAGTTAAAGTGTATTAAAAAGCAGGAGAAAAAGATGGTAACTGAGATGATAACTGAAAACATCGGGTTTTTCATCTATACATTCATATCTATTTTTGTAGTTGTCAACCCCATAAGCGGAGTCGTAACTTTCATCTCTCTGACCAGCAAAATGACCCATGATGAAAAAAACGAAATCGCAAAAAAATCAGTTGCACTTGCATGCTTAATTGCACTTTTTTTTGCACTAACGGGAAGTATGATACTTAAGTTATTCAGCATTAGCGTAGATTCACTGCGGGTTGCAGGTGGGCTCCTGCTCTTTAGCATTGCTTTTGATATGATGCACGCCAAAGTTTCAAGAGAAAGCATAACCGATGAAGAGATTTCCCAGTCTCAGGAACGCACGGATGTCTGGGTTTTCCCAATAGGTCTTCCACTTCTAACTGGTCCGGGTACTATCAGTACGGTAATTGTCCTGATGGGTAGCACAGAAGCTATCGGGCAAAGAATACTGATTCTTGTATCGATCATACTGACATTTGTGCTTTGCCTATTTGGCTTATTCTTCTCAAGAAGAATTCACAAATTCATAGGGTACAACGGGATGCTGGTTTTTACAAGGCTCATGGGACTTCTGCTTGCAGCTCTTGCAGTGAACCTTACCTCAAAAGGTTTAATAAACATCTTTAATTTAACATAATGAAACTCTGGTTTTGAGAGTTGTTTCTGAATGCAATTTTTGGTGCTCCCTCATTAATTAGTTGATATTTTGAGACACCTGTAATTTAACAACT